>Ga0102864_1000035_pt1 | contig 42376 bp, 51 predicted proteins | sample Colrivmet1449B02_FD_84976 | JGI IMG/M metagenome (GOLD analysis project Ga0102864, IMG submission 84976) | Estuarine microbial communities from the Columbia River estuary - metaG 1449B-02 | ecosystem: Environmental > Aquatic > Marine > Intertidal zone > Estuary | place: USA: Columbia River...
AAAAGTGTACGGTGTCATTTATTTAGGTTTAATATTATAACAAATATAAATTGTTAAAATTAAACTTACATAAATTGCTATTTCTATAGTTGTAAAAATCATTTAGTTAATTGTTTAAGTTTTTCTTTTAGCTTTGTTACGTTCTCTGCACACTTGCAGGTAACTTGTTTACCGCAGGTACATGGTTTGCATTTACATTCTTTATGTTTCATAATTTATTTAAATTGGTTGTAATCTTTGTATCTAAAATTTAGAGCAAGACTTATTCTCGTCTCATCAGACATATTTGGTTCAACTGAATGAACAACATAAGCAGGAAATATAATTAAATCCCCAACTTTTGGTTTTATTCTATAATAACTTCTTCCATCTACTAAATAATTTTGTGTATTTATTTCATAAGAGGGTAAAAAATTTGTCATACCTCTTGGGTCGTGCAATAATAAATCACCACATTTATTGAAAGTTTTTAAATAATATACTGCAACAACATTATTACCTGAATGTTCATGAGGTGTATTAAAACCATATTTATCTGTAAATGAAACCCAACTTTTAACTAATTCTATTTCAATTTTTTTATTAGTAATTTCTTTTAAATATAATTTAATTTCATCAGTAAATATTTTTGCTAATTGGTCTGCTTCATCTTTAGGTAATCCATCATTAAAATTTTTTTTAAATCCTAAAGACATACCCTCACCTATTTTCTTATTTAATTCTTGAAAATTAGGTATTGAAATAATCTTAACTGGTGTATTAAATAAATTAATCATATAACTTTAAACTGACTAAAGTCTTTATATTGAAAATTTAAAGCAAGACTTGTTCTTGTTTCTTCTGATAAATTTGGCTCGACACTATGAACTACATAAGCTGGGAAAAGAATTAAATCCCCAACTTTTGGTTTTATTCTAAAATAACATCTACCACCAACTGTTTCACATTTTGAATCTGTGTCGTAATACTGGTTAAAACTTACACTTCCTCTAGGGTCTAATAATAATAAATCTCCAGCTTTATCGTTTGTCTTTAGATAATAAACACCAACAATAAAATTTAAAGGGTGTCCATGTGGTGTGTTCCAATTATTTTTGTTGTGATGACTAAACCAACTTTTTGCAATAGATAAATCTAAAGTTTGACCAACAGTTTCTTTACAAAAAAGTTCAGCTTCTTTTATAAATAAATCCTTTGTTCTAATATTTTCTTCTTCATTAAGATTTTCATAAAAGTTTTTATTAAATCCTTTATGTATTGAATTACCCAAAATTTTATTAATTTCCTCATAATTAGGAAAAGACAATGTCTTAACTGGTGTCTGAAATAAATTTTGTATAGACATATTAATAATTCATTATTTCTTCTGGTTTTTTCATTAACTTATCTATGAAGTCTTGAGATATGATTTCAATTTTGTCGTGCATATTATCTCGTCTAGGAGTTCCTTCTATGAAACGTAAAATTCCACCAGTAAGTCTGTATAAAGCCGCACCGAGCATTGCTACGTTATAATTATAAGAAACATCACATGCTTTAGTCCAATATTCATTCTCTAAAAACAAACACGCACCTTTACATAATTGAACTACTGGACATCTTACGCACTCACTTCTAGTTCTGAAGTGATGAACTAAAGTCATCTCAATAGCTTTAATATCTTTGTAAGTTCCTGTGTTGTGGTTTGGAAGATTCGCATTGACATTCTGGCAAGTCATTGTGTTGCCTTTTAAATCTACTGCAAGAATATTTGGATTATCCATTCCGCACTTTTGACCAAATACTGTAAATGGTCTGCGTGTGCTTATAGAATTAAAGAAGTCATCTAATTTATCAAATACTGTAGATACACCTAATGTTTTACCAAAAGCCGCTTCTTCAAATAAAACTTCTTTCATTTCCTTTTGTTCTTCAGGTAATGTTGGCGATAACATCATTCCACCAGCATCATAAGGAAGCATTATTTCCTCTGTTGTTAGTGGGATATTAAATGGTTCTAATCCCATTTTTTCTGCGATGTATTCTCTAACTTTATGTAATGAGTAATTTTTAACTGTAAGAACGCAGTTGAAACCTATTCTGCCTTTTGGAAATAGTTTATTATAAGCATATTTAACTGCTTCTAAAGTTTTAGGTACAGTAAGTATATCTTCTCCTCTTTGGTCTCTATAAACAGCACCATCGTGAGATATACCTAGTTGAAAATCTAAACTGTCTAACCAATCAACAATCTCAGGAGTGAGCATTGATGCGTTAGTGATAATATTAAATTCTGCTTTAGGAAATTTCTTTCTTAAACCCTCAGCTAATACTTTTAAAACTTTTATATAAACTAATGGTTCTCCACCCCAAAATTCCCAACGAGTTTTATTGCCATCTCCTTTAAACCAAGTATCTAGTTCATCTAAAAACTTTTGTGCTTCAGCAGGATTTCCTTGAAATGAATTAGGTACAAATTGAGCTTGGTTACAATAACTGCAAGAGTAATTACATTTTAAACCCATCTGAATTTTTACATTATTTGGCTTATCAGATTTTTTTGCAGGGTTACTTGGCGAGTTAGGAATCCACTCGTGAAAGTGTCCTTTAGTATAATCCATGTTTATACTCTCTAACGATACAGCTATTCCATTCTCTGTAAGTTCAGAGGTATGTGGTTTGTACATTAAGTATCTCCAACCTTTTGGATATTGAAGATGTAATTTGTATTCTGGTGGATTACTTGTATCGTAAACTTTAATTATCTCTGGTTCTTTTTTCTTCCAAGAAGCAAAGTTATACTCTTGTGAGCTACTCATATATGCTTTTAGTTAGGGGTTAGTTAAAACTTAATAAGTTTTGTTTTGCTAAATCGTATGGGTGTGTTTTCCCATAATGATGATTTAACGAATATGAATTATCCGTTATGTCGTAATTTAACCAAGTAGCTAAACCAATAATTAAATTAGTTCTTTGAAAATTACAGCTTCCTTCATTATATGCTCTGTGTAATTTGTCAGTATTAACTACTAAATTATCTCCCCCTTGTGTGCGTATAACTTTCTTATCTTTATATTCTAAACCAAAATTTCCGTTATTAGATAATGAAATATTTATTCTTAATACTTCAAATGGGCAGTCATCAGTATGCCAACCACCACTATTTGTTTTTGTTGGATTTACTAATAACCCATTTATAGTTCTTGCAGTAACTCTAATAACTGGAAAATTAAAACTATTTAATAATTTATAAAGATTTGGTTTTGTCTTAACTTCTGGTAATAAAGTATTGAATGAAAGACTATCTAAGTAATCATCTTTTAAATGATTATTCTTATCGTTCATCACAGCTTCATAATAATCGTGTGAACTATAAACTTTATATCTATGGTGTCCAAAAGAACCCCTTTTCCACAAATCTTTAGAATTATTGGGATTATAAGTAAGACTTAAACCATATAATTGAATACTATCCTGTGATTGCCAATTAATAGCACCAACAGTTTTATATAAACTTATTAATTCTTCTAAAACTTTATCAGCATCAAATTTAAGATTAATTCTTAAATCTAAATCTTCATCTTTATCTCTTTTAAGAGAATTAACAGCTTGTTTCCAATCTGTTTTAGACTTTATGTAATTATAAAATGTCTGATTATTTGGTACGTCTTTATGCCTGAACATTTGCTGAAACAATGTTAGAAACATATTTAAAGCCAAATTCAGCTTTCATACTTTCTCCCTGTTCCAGTCCGTAAGGTAATACTTTAAATTCAGCAATGCCATTAGCATCAGTATAAACTTCTCTATTAGCAATATAACCACTTGCTGATTTAGCAAATATTCTAACATCTTCTTTAGAAACATTGTTGCCATTAAGAGTAAGTTGAACTTTAATTTTAGTCCAATCTCCAGCAGTAGAAGTATTAACTACTTTTAATCTTGGTGAATTAGCATAATAAAATTCTTTAAATGCTTCTTCAGTATTTTCTACTTCAACGGCATTTGGAACTAACTCTAATAGTTTAGAAACATCTTCTTCTTTGATGTTTAATCTAATTGCATACTCATCATCAGAACTATCTTTAAATGGTATGTAAATTTGACCAACTATTTTACTAGATTTATATTTAATAAATTCCATACCACCCATTTTAGTAGGGTTTGTTTCAACCATTTTAAATATTGGTAAATTAATATTACCATTACTATCTAAAGTTATATAAATATTATTACCTTCTGAAATTAATCTTGAAGGTGATTGTAAATATTTTTTAACTTCATTTGAAGATAGTCCAATACTAGAAGTATCAGAACTTTCATTGTTCCACTTTGCAAATACAGTTCCATTATCATTAATAAAATTAATGTCTTTGGAATTATTAACTATTGTGTATGTAATTTTCATTGTTTATCCTAATTATCCGTTTCCACAATCACACGCACACTGACAAGCACACGCACAATTACAGTTGCAGTTTGTTCTACAGTTGAAACTTCCACAATTACAGTTTTGAACTGTTCTTGATTGATATGTTCCGCCTAATTCATCAGTTGATGTCCAACCGCTAAATATATTATCAACACTTACTGCTTGGAATGAAGATGAATAACCCCCAGCACCATCGTAAGCACCATTGTTTACACAATTTGAAGTTGGTATTCCTGAAAATCCCCAACCACTCCACTCCCACCAATTTCCGTTTCGTGGTTTTTTTAAATTAATCGCTTGGTTTACTACTGTGCCAGAAGCATTTTCGTAAGTTCCTGTAGTATTATATACTGCATCTACGTCTAATGCGTTTGAAGCACCTGCCGCAATACCAGCAGATAGATAACCAGCATAAGGTGTTGCTGTATTAATTATTGTTGCACTTGTAGTTGCTCTATCTAAAGCATCAATAGGAGTTCCATCAGCTTTAACCATACCTAAACTACGAGCATCGCCACCAGCATTAGGTACAACTAAATTGCCAGAACCATCTATAATCTTTGATAGATTTCTTGCTTTTGTCATTTATTTATTTTCCTTGTTGTTATTGTTATTTAAACTTTACAAACTCAACGATGTCTCCAGCGACACATGCTTCACTTAAGATGACACTTGTGCCGTTGGTAGCTGTAAAATCTTGTACGTTAATTAATTTAATACCATTCACAAAACATTGAATATAAAGTGGAGTGTAAGCGGTACTAAATGTTGTTTGACCAGCAGTTGCGGTAAAGTAAGTTTCATTAAAAATTACATCAACACCCAACTGTAATGTCTCTGCACCACCACCACCTAAAACTGTTTTTGTTAGTGAACCAGAAACTACTATTTTTGTATTTAATCTTCCTGAAGTTGTGTCTGTTGCTGAAACAGAAACAGAACCACCACCTGCCGCCGCCGCCGCCGCAGAAGCACTAGCCGCCGCCGCAGTTGCAGAAGTAGCACTATTTGAAGCAGAAGTTGCTGAAGCACTTGCAGAAGCCGCACTATTCGTTGCTTGAGTAGTTGCTATTACTGCCTGTGCTGTAGAAGTTGATGCTTGAGTTGTTGCTATTACCGCTTGTGCTGTAGAAATTCCTGCTTGAGTAGTTGCAGTTACAGCTTGAGCAGTTGAAATTCCAGCTTGAGTTGTTGCTGTTGTAGCTGAATTTCCTGCTGTAGTAACGTAACCTTGTAATATTGCTTCCTCTGTAATTGATATTTTTGCAATTACTTCTATGTATAATAAGTCTCCAGTATTAGCCGCTTCTGTTAATGTAACAGTATTTCCGCCTGTTAAAGTATAATCTTGACCTAAAACAATTCTAATTCCATTTAAGAATACAAAACAGTTTGCTTGAGCAGTAAAGGATAAAGTGTTTCCACTTGCGGCTACACCAGTAAATACTGTCTGACCATTAGTTGCTGTATATCTGTAAACATTAATTAAAGCAGAAACGTAATCTGAAGCAGTTTGCCAACCACTTGAAGTATAAATTAATAATTTTTGTAATGTACTGTCAAACCACAAGTCCCCTATATCTAAAGATGTAGTTGGTTGTGTAGGTGATACTCTATAACGTGCTACGAAATCATTTACTGAATTTATATTAGCACCAGCTATATTTACGTTTGCAATACTGCCAGATACTAAATTTATATTTGCACTATTAGCAAATACAGAATTAATATTTGATGAATTACTAGCTACAGCATTAACATTTGAAATATAAGTACCAACCTGATTAACATTCGCAATATTATTTGCTACAACATCAATCTCTGAAGTTGCTTCGTTTAAATCATCTGCCGCAGTCTCAATTTCACTAATCGCTTCTGCTAAATCATTGGCAACGGCAACTACTTTAACAATATCATTGGCAACAGTTGTGACTGCACCAATATTAGTTGCTACTGTATTAATATTTGTTGAATTAGAAACTGCCGCATTAATATTAGTTGCATTGCTTACTGCTGAATTAATATTAGTTGCATTACTTACTGCTGAATTAATATTTGCAGAATTTGAAGCTACACTATTAACATTTCCAATATTAGTAGCGACTGTTGCAACAGAAGCTATATTTGTATTTACAGTATTAATTGCTGGTAAATTTGCAGTTATAAATGCTTTATTAACAGCATCATTGTCATTTACTGGTGATGCTAAGTTTTTAATTATTCTAGATGTTGCATCCCACTTGTTATCTCCGTCAAGAGCCATAACACCAGCTGTGGCATCAATAGCTTCTTGGGACATGTAAAACATTTGATTACTGTCTTGATCTAGTATCGCTTCAGTAATTGTAGAACCGTCTTGATAATCTACTAATCTATTTGTTTGACTTGAATTTCTTTTAAAATTTATAGGAACACCGTTTCCTGGCGCTGTTGTAAATTGTATTGTTGATGATGTAGGAAAAGTGTAATCAACACCTAAAGTTTTTAATACGTTGTTTAATCGCACTTCTACGTGAGACTGAACAATGTAAGGAAACGTTAGGCTGTAAGTAGTCTGTGATCCATTTCCTGTATAATTATTAATTGCAAATGACATTATTTTTTATTTATTTATTGTTGTAATTATCTTCCGCCTGTTTCAGGCAACCCTGATCTTCCTATTAAAAAGTTCATTAAATTTTGGTAACCAAAGAAAGTTTTAAACATAGGCAACCCTGCTATTCTTTTTGCATCGACTTGAGAAAAATCATAATCATCTCTTCCCAATGCTTTTAATATAGAACCTCCAGCTGTTAATAAATCTGAACCAAAGTTATAAGTTGGATTTCCTGTAATTAAATTAACTTCTAATCCACTTGTTCTAGTATTAAATCTCCAATCAGGGGCTGTAGCCTGTAAAAGTAAATCTACATAAGAGGGTAGTGCTGATGAAAACCCTGCTCTTTGAAAAGCGGCCATGCCAACTTTTCTCCAAAATTTATCTTCACTATCACCAAATCTTTTATCAAAATATTTTTGTTTTTGTTCTGCAGACATACCTACAGCATTTAAATTTGTATGTGCTACGTATGTAATTCCAGCCATCATTGTACTTAAACCGAATATGGAAAATGTTTTAAAATCTCCCATTTGAACGTTGTAATTTAATTGTTTGTTCCAAGCGACCATCATGAATGATCTAAATTGACCTAAAGTTTTTCCTAAAGCATTGTCAGAAAAGAAACGATTACTGTCTCCGATAAAATTGTATTGAACAGCTCTTTTAATATGTCTGTCTGCTGCAATTGAAAAGAAATTTAATAATCCTTTGTCTTGAAAATTAGCCCAATTAAAACTTTTAACTTTGTAACCACCGTAAGCAGCCTTTTCAACAGTTACTGAAGGTGATGTAAATTCTCTAGCTAAAGCTAACATTTGGTTATCGTCAAGACCTAAAACTTTATATCTGTTTAGATCTGCCTTACCTAAAACACTTAAATCAAAATTAGCATTTTTTACTTTAAACATATCAGACGCAAACTTGTCTACATAAAGTTTTAACGCCATTTTTCTTAAAGTTGTATCAATAGGAATTTGTAAAGAAACAAGAGCAGTTAATTTTTCTCCAACTTTTCTAAATGCTCCTCCTGCTGAAACATGGGTTAACGCAGTGTTTCCATCTAACATTTCTTGACCACCACTCATGTTCCAAGCCCACTCATCTCCGTTGCTTGATAAAACTGAAAGATCTTTATTTAAAGCAATATTATTTCTATTTTTAATACGAGCTTCTCGAAATATTGTTCCTAATTCAGGAATATTATTTGCAAATGTTTTTAAACCATTTGTAGCAACCGCAGCTCCTAAATCAGGTAATGAACTTAATCCAACTTGTCCTAAAACTCGCATAAAGTTAAAGGCTCTTAAATTTCTTAAAGCTTCAGACCACCCATTAGATAAATCTTCTTCTCCAGATCTACCCATAAGATGTTCATAAATACTGTCTAAAGTTTTCTTTTCTTCGTTTGCTTTAGTTTTGGCAAGCCATCCTTTAATTCCAACTTGTGGCTTGCTTCTTAAATCTAAATCTATATCTGAATTTAGTTGATCTCTAAGTCTTATCCAATCATTTTTACTTTTAAGGTTTAAAACTTTTGCTAAACCAATATTGCCTGACATTTCGTTAATGTATCTATTCCATAAAATGTCAACGTTTTTATTTAATAAATCGTCTAATCTTAAAGTAACTCCATCAATTACTGTTTCATAATTTGAATTTAATTTAATTCTTTCTTCTAATCTTCCTGAAGTGACAAAATCTAAAGAAGATCCTAAATCACTAACTAATTTTTCTCTAGCAACAGAACTGATTTCTGGAAATTCTCTTTCTAAATAAACTCTAAGGTCACTTACATCTTTAATTTTTAAAAGTTGAGCAAGATCAAATCCTTTTCCACCTTTGTAGCTATGCTCTAAAAATTTAACAATAGCTTCAGCCATTACTGTAGCACGTTCTGGAGTTATGTCCGCTATAACTTCTTTTTCACCCTTAGCTATAAAATCTTTTTCTAATTTAACTTGAGACTCTTTAACTTCAGTGTCTAATTTTTTAATCTGTTCTTGTAATGTTTTAATATTTTCTTTTCTGTAGACTTGGCGATCTACAACAATGTCACCATTTATATCTACTACAAGATTCTCTTTTTCTTTTTTTAAAAATTCTTTTTCAAGTTTTAATTTTTCTTTAAGAGTTTTAATTTCTTCTAACTTAACAACTTGATTAACTTTATTTAACTCAACAAAATTTGGTTTAACATCTTTTTGACCTATTAAAGTTGCTAGGTCGCTTTGTTTAGCTAAATAAGGTTGCTTACTTAAAATTGCACCTTTAATTAATTGTATTATTCCTTCTCGTCCTATAATTTTACCACTAGCACCTACTCTATTGGATGAAGCTATATAATTTTCAAATGCCCAAATTTGAGGCACATACCATTTTACTTGTTCTGAAATTTCTTTTCCGTCAGCACCTTTACTTTTAATTTCTGTTACAATTTTTTCAGATCCTTCAATTCCAGCAGCCTTTACTTGATTGCCTGTATAATTAAATCCTTTAGCGTAAGCTTCTGCTGCACGTCTTATATGAGGGTCTTGTAATAATAATTTATCTGCTTCATTTTTATTTGATGGGTTAAGAGCATTTATTGCTTTAAACACTTTATGAGAAAATATTGCTCTAGCATTAAAATCAAACAATTGACCTGCTTTACCTTTTCCAATTTTACTGCCGTTTACTTTTACCCATTCTGTGAACGCATTATTAACTTCAGGTGCTACAAGTCTTTGTGCTGTATTTAAAACTAAAACTTTTTCAGTTTCTGCAGTTCGAGGAGATGGAACTACTCTATCGCTTGGTTTTCCTTTTCCTTTTGTAATAAAAAATGTAGGATTTTCTACAAGTCTAGCACCTACTGATCTAACGTTAGCTACATTACTTCCATCTAAAGATGCGTGTCTAGTAGCTGGTATTAATCCTAAAGTAAGCCAATTTCTCCATCCTTTACCTGCACTTTCAATATTATCTATTTTATCTGGGGAAAAATAAGTATCATTAAATGTTTTTATAAATTCAGCGTCATCTTTATAAGATGGTATTTCTCTTTCTCCATTTGGAGTTTTTTTAAATTTTGCAGTTTTTAAAGTGTCATCAAAAGCTTCTTGGGCTATTTTTTGTAATTTACCATGTAATAAGCTTGTGATCCCACCTCCAAGAGTACCCCCTAAAGTTGCTGCTATAAGTACATCATTGACATTTAATGAAGGAGACTCTGCTGCTAAAGGTATTGTGTAAAGGCCTTGTTCGGCTCCTATTATTAATCCACCTCTTTTAAAAGCTTGAACCCTAGTTAAGCCAGGAACCAACGCATTTACTCTTACTAATTTTGAAGTAATTCCTATTCCCGTTCCTAAAGTGACTGGATCTAACATCCATGATGCTAAATCAATAAATAATCCTTTATAGCCTAAACTATTTAAGATTGCGACATTGTCTTGTTCTTGCACAACTCTTTTAGCTAAAGATGTAGCGTGCTCCTCACTTACTGCACCAATAAAATAATCTTTAAATTGATCTTGAATATTATAATCTGAATATAATTTCTCAAAAAAATCTTTATTATTTTTCATTGAGAAATTTTCTGTTGGCTCAAAACTTTCAGCAACCATTGTTCTATATAACATTGGTAAAAAATGATTTTTCTGAACTGCAGCTCCTATGGCTTCAAGAGTTCCTATATTTCTAGGATTATTTATATTGTAAGATTGATTTTGGTATGTTTTAAATAACTGATCTAAAAATAACTCTCCGCCTTTTTCTTCTTGTTTTCCCCAAAGATCTACAAATTCATAGTTTGGTATTTTTTTTTTAATTTCGGTGCTTAAATAATCTGCTTCTCTATTTCTACGAGATGGAAACTCATCTTGAAAATTTCTTAATTCTGATACCAACCCACCGTAATTTTCTTGAGTTAAATAATTCCAAAAATTAGGTGTTTTATTTTTTAAATCTACTCCATATTGATAACCAACTGAAGCAGCAACAGTTTGGACAGAGTCATCTAAATTATTAAAATCTTTGCCTGTATTAGAATTGTAGTAATTTGTAAATTCATTAGTAAATAATATTTTATTAGCGTTATTTATTTCTTCAATTTGAGATTTTTCAAGAATTAAATTTCCAGCAACATCTCTGGCTGCTTGACCTTGTAAACCTAAATAAGGACGTAAAGTGTTTATTAAATCAGGTGATAAATTTAATTTATCTCTTAAAGTTTCTTCTGTTTTACTTCCTAAATCAAAACCTCCAGGAATAGTGACCCCAGATAAATCATTTGTAGTTTTAGGAACGTATGCTGGTGTTATTTTAGTGCCTTCTTGTTCTTGAATAAAGTTCCAGTTTATCATTTAAAATATTGAGTTAGAGTAAGGATTATTTCCCATAAGTTTCATCCAATTATCGATTGCTTTATTTTTTTGCCTTAATAATTCATCTGCTTCATTTCTTTTTTTCTGATCTTCTAAAGATTTATTACGCATGTCAGTAGTTACACGACTTTTTAAGACGCTTAATGGAATTTGAAGTATTACTTCTTGGTGTTTATAATCTTGCGTAACAATTTTATTTCCTTTTTCATCTGTTGCTGGAATTTTCATTCCTTTATCATCTAAAAAATATTTTTTAACTGTAACTGGCATTTCAGTTCCTAATTGGCTAACAATTGTAAAATAAGCATAACCACCTTCAGAATTTATAGAAAAATTGTAATTACCTTTATTAGCTAAAGCTTTAATTCCGCCTATATTTGTTTCAGCGGTATCTGAAACTAATGGACTGACTACATCTGAATCTATTCTTTCAGACAAAATTTTATAAGCAGTGTCTGCATACATTTCATATTCGGTTTTATCTATTCCTAAATCAATTACTTTTGAATTAGGGATCCATTTACCAACACTGTCTTGAAAATAATTTTTTGTTAAATAATCTTTAGTAACTTTGTTAACATCTGTAACTCCTGCATTTCTATTATATTGAGCAATTGTATAAACTAAATCTTGGTTTGCAGGTAAATTAGCCCCTGGAATATTATTTGATATTTGTTTTCTTTCTGTTTCAGTTAAATTTACAAAGTTTTGATTTTTTTCAAGTGAAGCTAAAACGTTAAATATTTTAGATGTAGGTTCTCCATTTCTCATCATTTCAAGGCCCATGTTCCATTTTAAAGAATTTTTTTGATTGTCTTTAAAGTAAGTAGCCAACGCTCCAGAGTCTGAAAGTTCTTTAACTATTGCTAAACTTAATTTATTATCTGCGGTATCTCCGCCTTGACCTAAAGGTCTATTAATTAAATCAGAAATAAAAGGAATAGGTCTGTTACCAGCTATGTAAGGTTTATGAGCTGCTACAACACCTATAACAGCATCGTGATAATTTAAATTACCTTTAACTGTAGCTTGTTTAACAGCGTTTTCAAAATAAGCATCTGCTAATTTATTATATTGAGTGTTATCAAAATTTGCAGTTTTAAAACTTCTAAAATTATTTCCAAATATTGCAAGATCATTTACATCATTAATTCTTTTTAAAATTGCTGTGTATTGCCCTCTTAATTCTTGTTTATCTACAATAGCAGGAGTGCCGTCTGGTCTGTTACTTGTTATATATCTTCCAAAAAATTGAGCATAAACACCGCCTTCGTTTAGGTGGGCTTCTGCAGCTGACATTATCATTGAGTCAAAATCAGTTTTATCAATAGCTACATTTCTATTTTTTTTAATATCTTCAAGACTATCTAAAAAGAATTTATAAGAATTTTCAGAAAAGAATTTTAGTTTTCTTTCATTATATGTATTATCATTTTCAGTTATTGGGTTTGCATCAAACCAAGCTGCTGCTAATTTATCTTCAATTTTATCTGGAAGATCTCTAATTTCTTTAACTGTATAAGCAGTTATTGTTTTTTTAATTACATCGTTTTGATGTTCAAATTCATTAGCTAAAATTGTTTTTTTATAAACTGCACTTGCTTCAGCAAAACTTTTATTCCAAAAAGGATCATTTTCTTTACCTTGTAAATATTGTTGAGATCTTTGTGCGTAATCTTTTTCCCAATTATAGTTAGGATCTACTCTGTCTCTTGTATAGTTTTCTAGAAAGTTTAAATGAAATTGATCTGCTGAGTCTTTAGATATTTGACTATACATTCCGTGTCTAACCCATCCATTATAAACATCTGGAAAACCTTTTTCATGAGCGGACATAGCTTCTTCTCTTGTCATGCTATTAATTTTATTAGCACCAGTAATCATGTCCTCTTTAGCTTGTTTTTCTACTGCGTTACCTGCAAGAGTGTTTACAGCTGGTTGTATATTTTTAAATACGTCAGCAAGTTCTTGAAATTGACTTTTTCCTTTAGGTTCAGACGGAAGTGCTACGGAAACTCCTGTAACAGCGGATGGAGACGTTAATGAAACATCTATTCCTAAATTAGTATCTATTTTTTTAGCCATTATGATAAATCAATATTTCCAGGGTTAAAAAAGTTATTAATTTTAGTATTCATTTGAGAGACTTTAGAGTCTGGCCCTGAAGCACTGTAAGCAAATGCTGCTGAACTAAGTGCTGCACTACCATAATAAGACATCGCATTAGGTTTATACGCTCTAGGTAAAGCAAGTATTTGATTAGATATTTTTCTGTTTTCAGCGTTTCTTAAAGAGTCATTATTTTGAATAGTTGAAATGTAATTAAGATCAATAGTGTTATATACATTTGCCTCCTGTCGATCTATTTCTCCAAGAAGTAAATCTACAGAATTACCACCAATTCCTTTTTCTCCAAATCCAACTTTAGCTGTAGCTTCTTTTTGTTTAGCTGCAGTTTGTACTTGAAGCTTTTTAAGAGCAAGTGCTTGAACATCATTTTCTCTTTTATTAATTAAACCAGTATCGGAATATATAGCCTCATTCCGCATCGTTGTAGCTGTACTTGCTGCAGTTTGATTTGTGTAATCTGCTGAAGCTTTAGCTGATTTGTAATCTGCGTCTGCTTTTAAAAAATTAAATGCTGCATAAGCAACTTCTATTGGGCCACACATATTTTAATTATAAGTTTCCTCTCTTGTTTTTAAAAATCCGTAAAATTTAATTTTATTTATTTGTTTTTCGTGAATTAAATTAAATCCACAATATTTAATCCATTGAAGATGGACATTGTTTCTGCTGTCTATATAGTTAAAAAGTATTGGAAATTTAAATAACATTTCCTCAACTCTTTGCTTACATCCTTTAATAAATGATTTTTTAATTTTATATAATTCGTTTGTGCATAATAAATAAGGACAAGCTGCCATTTTATTATCTGCTGATTTAACAAGTCCGTAAACACCTGCGACTTTATCATTTACTAAAAATGTTTTTGAATATTCAGATTTTTTCCAACCTGTTAAAATTGGATATAAAATATCATCTGAATTTGATATTGTTTTAACTTCTTCGTAATCTGGTTTTCTTATATTTTTTACAAGTTCATAAATATCTTGTTCTACAGTAACTCTTTCAGTTGCAATTCTTGTAGTCATTAAACTGACAATCTGCCTGAAATAGTTGAATATAAACCCTGCCATTCTGTAGATAAAAAATTACAAGGTAAGTAACTTTCACTTTCAATCTCAATTTCTATATCAGTATTTCTACATTGAACTGGAACTTTAAATTCTCCACTTTCTAAAATAGGCTGACCTAAAATAAATGCAGCAGAACCTAATATCTGTCCTGTAAAAGGATATATTGAAGCTGTTCTTGCACGAGGAGTTAAAATAACTTTAAAAAATCCAGTATCAGCATATATTAAATTTAATTTTTTAAGCTGCAACCTGCCTGTGCTAATTGTAGATGTGTTTCCTGTTGCTTTTTGTTCTCTCATATAAATAGTAGAAAATTTAAATTTAAATCTATAATTTAATCCTACATAAGCTGCTGCTGTTGAATAATTTCCAGTTGCTGTCAATGTAGTAGATGTTGAATTTAATACAGTTATATTTCTACCTCTCATTTGAGTATTCCAAGAACCACCTAAAATAATTGATCGAGTTTGTGTAGCTGGGTATGGAAGTGTCCATGTAGTAGTGTTAGCACCTGAATTATAAACTCCTGTTACTAAAACTTTTCTGTCAAGCAATACAGGAAAATTTAAATCTGTATCAACTTCATTTGTTTTTAAATTTATTTTTTCTAAATAAGTACCATCAGCTCTTTTAACTACTAAATAAAAATAATTTTCAATAGCAGAACCATCTAATAATACGTCTGCTGTTGGAAATACATATTTTGACCAACTTCTTTGTAAAGCTTTGTTTTGATTATCAAAATAAAATTTATAAACATGAATTATGTTTCGTTCTCCTGTAGCAAAACCAAAAATAGTATTTTCAGTTGTAGAGCCTCTTAATGAATATAAATTACCTTTAATGTACCTAGGGATGTTTATAGTAGTGTCTAAAGCTTCTTTAGTTTGTAAATCAACTGATAAAAAATATTCTTTTACACCCGCATATTGTCCTCTTTTAAAAGCAAAATAAACGTTTTGTCCTATAGGAATAGGCTGACAAGTGGGATCAATTTCATATTCTGTAGCTTGATTTATTGAAACAGTTTTAGCTGTTAATACTTCTTCAGGTTTTAATAAAAATTGTGTTTGATCTGAAAATAACAATAATTCTTCGTTTAAAGCTACAGCGTATTTTAAATTAGAAACTCTGTTGTGAGAAACTGAAATATCAATTGCATCATCATCTAAAACTGTAGTTACTGTTTCAGGATAAAATGTAAAAAATTCTCCTGCTTTAGAAAATACTACATTTTCATTGGATATAATTCCTAATCTATTTCTATAAAAGAATACGTCTGCAATTTGTTTACCTACAAAACTAGGATCTGGGGATGTTTCACTATCACCGCAAGTTCTTGGATTGTATGTAGGTACTTTATATGTAGTGCCATTTATAACGTAAGATGAACCGTCTGCTTTGGTAAATCTAAAATTACCATCAGCAGTTCTAATAAGTAAATGAGGAAGTGTATTTGAATTTATATTATTATCAATTCCACTTTTAACAGTTTCAACCCAAGCTGTTCCATTCCAATTAACATAATAATTGTCGTATTCACTTCCGTTATCTCCAGCTATTTCAACTGTAAAACCTACAACTCCTTTATATGGTAAATCTGTAAAACTGTTTGTTTTATCTTTAATTAATATTAAACCATCACCTCCTATGCCATCTGATACATCAGCAGTAAATGTTCCTGTATTTTTTACTAAATGTATTATGGATCCATCTCTTGTAATTGAATAACCAGAAAGGCCCGCAGAATTTAAATCATTAAATAGTTCTGTTGCTATATTATCTGTAGTGATGCTTGATGCGTTAGCTGAGTTTGAATTGTCTAAAGTTTCATAACTGGCTTTTTCAACACCATCAATTTTTATTTTATAGCTAGTTTTATATTGACCATTTTTTACATAAAACAAAGCTTCTGAAGGTCTTGCTGCTGTTACGTTTCCAGATTTTAAAACTGTTATGTCTTTGTTAACAACGAACGTGTAATCTGCAACACTGACTAAATTTATATCTAATATTGGACTGGTTGAATTTAAATAAGTTAAAGATGGTGCAATTACAGTTTTTTCAACACCATTTAAATCATAGACTTTAATTCCACCGTTAGTAATTATTACAACATATTGTTCTGTAGAGTCTCTATTAATAATGTGTATTTTACTGTTGGTGTTAGTATCGTTACTTAATTTTGCAATATGTTCTGTTGGTGGTCTTTTTCCTAAACCAAAAACAACATCTGACAAACCATTTTCTTGAATTTCAAATTGATTTGGTAATCTTACTGTGTCAGCTTGTTGAGAAACTCCGTTTAATAAATTTGGAATTGATGATGAGATTAATCGAGCAGCCATTATTCATCGCCATCACTAAAATGAGGTTGATAATTTCCTCTGTCTAAAGTTGAATAAACATCATAATTACCAGTTAAAATGTTATGTCTACCAAGATCACCTTCTGCTTCTGTAAGGTTCATGTAAGCTTGTAATTCATCCATTTCATGAAATTTATGTAGTTCAGCAGAAACTAACATGCGATCTTGAAATATTCTTGCTGCTCTTATTGTTATATAATGACGAGCAACTTCTGGAATGTTTTCAAATTCTAAATACCAAACTATACTTGTTTTTACAGGAGACGTGATTGTAAATGTATTATTATAGCGATCATAAAGTTTTCTATTACGTTCAACATAATTATTTGAACGAGATGAACCTTCAAGTTCAACTCTAAGTGTGTTTGCAGGTAATTCTATGTTGTTAGAATTATTTGGACTAAGTGTATAATTTAAATCTGTATTAAAATACCAGCCTTTGGATTGAACTTCTCTTGAAGTTGCTTCTAAAATGTTAATTGCAATTGAAACATCGTTTGTGGTAGCGGCTGTAATACTAGACACAGGTATTTCCCCTATTGCTGTTAACATTGTGTTAACGGCTTCTAATTTTGATGTTGCTGTTAATGGCATTATTTTTTGTTATTAATTGATTAAGTGAGAGGGGATTTCTCCCCTCCCCTTAATTTACATTACTAGGTTAATTAAGCTGTTTTAATAATTACAGAAGCTTCTGGTCTTAATACACCATGACCTACTGCATATTTAGCAACCATTAATGTACCTTGATGTCTTGCTGAATATTCCATCTCTGTAGACAGATCTAATAATTTCAGAGTCGCGCTGCATGATTTATGCCATACAACTGCTTTATCATTAGTAAAAGTTCCACCTAGATTACCAGCACCACCAACAATAGAACCAGAACCAACACCTGATGAAATTGTACCAGATGGAAGGTTATTAGTTTTTACGATTTGGATGCCAGCAATTTTAAATACATTACCGTCAGCAAAAGAACCTTGACCGCCAAAATCTCTATTGATTGTAGCTGCTGTAGTGTCTTTTATCATGTTGTAATATACTGCTGGAGAAACTGCTGCGAACCTATCTGACTCAGGCACATCATTCTCATCAAGAATTTGTGCTGCTGCGTAAATAGCTTCTGCTGCTTTTTTTCCGTCTGTTAAGAAGTTTGCTTCAGTAACTGATTGACCAGCTGCTTGCGGATCTAATGCAGTTGCTTTTGAAGCATTGTAAACAGTTTGGAAAATGTGTTTGTCCATTTGCACGGCCAAAGCATTACCAAGCTCATTTGCGTATAAACTTCTTACTTGGAAGTGATTTTTAGCTTCATCAATGTTCGCAATAAAAGTGTGAGCCACTAATAAATCTTGAATAGTGATTACTCTTTCATTGTGTTTGATTGCTACACCAGTTAGTTCTGTACCTGCTGTATGATATGCAGCTGTTGTTTTTCCAATTATTGGAAAAGATGCTGACTTACCATTAGAGATAGTTCTAACTTGTGTCTTATCAAGTGCTACGTTTGCTCTTTCAAATGCAGTTAAAATTTCTCCAGAAAATAACTGAAGAAATAAGGCATTTGTAGAGCCAGCGGCAGCAACTTGACCTAAATTTGATACTGTATAATTTGACATTATAAAATATCCTTTCTTTTTTAAGTTAAGTTGTAGTTAAATTAAAAAAGCTAATTTCAATCTAAATTGTCCTCCTCAGAGGGTAAAGCTTACTTTCGCTTTATTCACACAGGACTAACTACTTTGTCCTATTAGAATATCTTTGATCTCGATAATTTATTTTCAACCATGCTTCTAAATGCAGGGTCTGTATTATATTTAGGATTTTTCATATCTTCTTTCATTTGAGCAATACTTTCGTAAGCATCTCCTGAAGATTGAGTTGAAGTTTCTCCTAATCTTAAATTTGGTTCTCTGTTTGCTTGATTATATCTAGCGAACATTCCTTTAATAGTGTAAATGGCAGTCTGATCGTCAGACGCAACTCCATCATTAAATTTTTGAACTTCTGTTTCAGCTAAATTTGAAGCAACCCAGGCAGTCATTTTTTCATAACTGTCCTTACCGCCTGTTTCTTTATAAGCGGTTTCTACAAATCTTTCTGATAAAGCTTTAAGTCCTTCAATATAATTATTTATATAATTTTTTGATAGACCAGCTTTTTCTAATTCAGAAATAGTTTGTTCTGATATATTTCCAGTTTCGTTAAAATCTTTTTCTGCTTGTTCAAAATTAAATAAAGTTTTAACTTCAGCTGGTTTATCAGCTGTTAATTTATTTGTTTGTTTAATATCATTTACTTTTGGTTGACCAAGTTTCTTTTCTAATTCTTGATAAGATTTAATTAAATCTTCTGTGGAATTAAATTTACCAAGTATTTTTTCAACTGGTTTTGGTTCAGTAGCCAATGGGGCAAGCGGTTCCGCATCTGGAGTAGTTAATTGATTAGCTTTATCAATCATCTGCTGTTGGTATTCTTTAGACTCTACTGGTTCTGTTTTTTCTTGAGTATTTAAGGTTACGGTTTCACCCATAATTATCTTTCTCTCTTTCTTTTGTTGTTATTGTTATTGCTGTGGTGTTGTTTCCCCATTTCGAGCCGCAGCGTCTCGTAACATTCCCATTCCTTCTTTAACTACCGATGGTGAATTTTGTTCAATTAAAGCTTGCTGTTGAGCCATAGCTTGTTCTTCTTGTATTTGTTCTTGTGATTTAATTAGTCCATCCATATCAATACCTAAAGATGTACCTACTCTCTTAACGTATTCATCTAAATTTATGTAAGACATAAGTTGATTTTGGAAAGGCATTAATTGTTGAACAAATGTATTTAATCTTTGTAAATCACTTGATCTACCTAACGCTTCTAATCCTGTTACAATTTTAACTTTGATTTGATCTTTTGGAAGCATTGGCAATCTTTTAGCTTTTTCCATTTGGTACATTAATCTATTAATCAAAGGTAATTGTAATTCTTGAGATAATAAAGAATACAGTCCAGATACACTTTCATTTAAATTTTCTGCTAATAATCTAATTTCTGTGGCAGTAACTCTGTCTGCTTGTCTTTGAACTGATTGAACAAGCATAAAAGCCATTTGCAATCTTTCTTCAATCAATTTCATAGTTTGAAATGCAACTTGAAAATCTGCTGATTTTTGCATTTGTAAAGTAGATACATCACTAGCATCTCCTTCTCTAATTGCACCGTTAGGACTTTCAGATAAAGTTTTTAATCTTGTTACTCCGTTTGGTCTTACAAGAAATAATATTTTGGATGCAGCAGCAGAACCTTCAACAACTGCTTTGTATAAAGACTCCAGCGATCGTAAGTCTCCCATGTACTCTTCTATAAATCCTCGGCCCCAATCTTCAGATGTAGTGGTGTAACGTAAAGGTATAAAAGGAGACTTGTCCAATGGATAATTTCCAATAGAACTTGGTATGACTTTGTCATTGACCTCTTGTTGGACAAGCCACCTTTTATTATCTGACCGAGTTATTCTCGTGTAGATTTCTATAGATTTATTTAAATTTTCTTTATTGTATTCAGAATGATTGCATAGATCTAAAATTTCTTTTGATACTGAAGTAGGACTTGCAATATCTTTAGTTATAATTTCTAAAACATTTCCTAAAGTATCTCTTTTAATTACATATTGATCTATATGATATATTTTCATAGTTAGATCAGGAGTAATGTAAATAAGAACATTACCTGCAACAATTAAATGTCTTAATGCTTCATATAATGCTGTGCGGAAGTTATTTACTTCCATTTCATTCATTATAACTCTTTCAATTGATCCCATAGCTTTTTCAAATTCTCCTTGCATGCCTTTTTGGCCTGAAAGTTTAGCTATGGTAAACTCATCAAGAGTTAATCTAAAAAATGATTGATTAGGCGGAAGAAGTGCTAATAATAATTTACTTGCTAAATTATTTGTTCCTCTAGCCCCGATGCCTTGAAACGGGGTGTAAAGTTTTGTAGAGCTGTTATATCCTGCTCTTGTTATTAAACTTGGTATTGTAAATTCGGCTGCGTCTCTTGCTCTGTCTAAATAAGGCAATCTTAATGCTTCTAATTTAAAATAACGAGATTTCGCTGTGTAAGGTTTTTCTTCCATTTATTTTATTTAATTGTTATTTAAGGGATATTGACACCTGATTGTCCGCCATTTAAATTAGATTGATCTAATTCAATTCTCAAAGCACTTTTTCCTCTTCTTTTGGCAACACTTAAAGGTGTTCCAGCAGCTGTTTGAGGTGTTGTAGGTGCTTTTTCCCTTAACGCAGTTGAAGAAGCGTTTACCACCGTTGCTGGCGGAGCGGGAATTGGAGGGGGAGCGGGCATCTTTGGAGAAGATGGCATGCACATTTTATGGTTTTCCTATTGTTGAAGTTGATAATATGTTGTTACTTTGTTCATCTTTTAATTGTTTCAAATATTTAACAACGCTTGATTGACCTGATTTAAACCATATAGTTCGTTCATTATCGTTCAATTCAGGTGATTTATCTGGGAATTTTTGCTCTAAATAATCGAGTAATTCTTGGGTTATAAGCATAAGTTATCCAAGAGAGCAACCTAATAGGCGGGTTTTAAAGATCATAAGTATAATTAATATAAGCAATCTTTAAAATGTTTTTAGTTGGTATTATTATTGCGTTTCCGCAATCTTGTAAGATTATTCTTCCTTCAAATTCGTCAAAACCAAAATCAGAAGTTAAAACTGTGCTTTCCTTATTTCTTGATAATAAATACCCAACACTGCAACAAATGGCGTGTGGTCTATTTTTAGTTTCCTCTATATTTTCCCACGTAGTGCTAGATTGTGCATCTTCCCACAAAACATATGTCAATGGGTAAGGTATTTTCTTAATTTTAAGAAACTGTATTATTTTCTTCAGTAGGTTTTTCATCTGGTATTTCCTCTATTGTGTTTCTTTCTTTAAGTGTGTTTAAAATTTTAAATTTAGATTTACTACTTGGAGGAAATGTTCTTATATCTCCTAATTCTGGAGTTTTAGCGTAAAACTGATCTTCTATTAAAATTTCAACAGTTAAATAAGTTAATACTTTCCAATGTCGTATTTTTTGTAAATCTATAGTCATTAGTATTTAGTTACAAAAGGTTTTGCTGGAACTACCTCTTTTTTATTTCCGTAATCTCTTTCAATAATCATTTCTATATAATGAATAGCTTTTTCTAAATCTTGTTTGCCGCCCTTATCTCTATGACGGCAAATATATTTAATTGCATTACCTTCAGCAAATAATAAATTATTATCGTTAATAAATTTAGAAGGCTGCACGACATACTTTTTATAGTGAGACCCCCCTATCTGCTTGTAGAATACTGAATTAGTCATTTTTTATTTCCTCATTTTTATCTGATTTAAAAAGACACTCTAGGTATAACGAATAAAAAAAAGATCTAAGATCTTCAGAATAGGTTTCTTCTTCGCTTAACTTTTTATATTTTTCTGCTTCTTTTTCTAGTGCTGTTTGCATTTGGTTTGTTTTCTCCGTTTATGTTTGAAAAATAAAATTTAACTTTCATTTGTTTTTGAATAGTGCTTAACGATCTATAAATAACCGAATTGTTTTTCTTTCTTCTAGAAACACTTTTAACATCTATTAAATAAGAAGTGCCGCTATCATCAGTAAGAACAAGATCAAACGGACAAGAGGGGTCTAAGGATTTAGAAACAAAATAACCCTGCTTTAGACAGTCGTGAGCAACCGCTAACTCAGCTAGTATTCCTTTTAATGAGGGTTTTTTTCTAACTTTTAAATCGTTGTATTTAAGTATAGGTTTCATATTTTAGTTCCAAATACTGTTGTTTCTTTTTCTAGTTCAGAACCAATGTAAGAAAGTTTTACACCCTTTAATTTTTTATCTAGGGTTTTAGGATTCCAAAGTATGTGGGATTTTGTTTGAGTACTATAATCTGAACCTTTTAAAATCCTAGCAACTCTCGCTTGTTGTAAAGCATCATTTTCTGTCAATCCTTGACTTTCAAAACTTTCAACTATTTTAGTCCAATAATTTTTACATCCTGCTAAAGTTTTCTCAGCTTTTACAATTCCAAAAGTAGGACAACCTTTATAATTATCTGATTGATCTCCAACTAAAATTTGTAAATAAAAATTATGCTCAGCTTGTTTTTTAGATATTTTATAAAATTCTCTATGAGCAGGATTATAATGTAACCCTTCTACTTGGTTTAAATCTTTATCTTCAGAACATATAATTTTATTTCCTGGTAAAATTTTAGTAGTTGCCAATATTCCTATAATATCATCAGCTTCCAATTTAGGTTTTGAATACCCGTTGTAATTTTTATATATATAATCTTTACAAAATTTTAATGTTAGCGGTTTTCTTTGAGATTTTCTGTTTTCTTTATATGAAGGTAAAATTTCATTTCTAAAATTTAATTTATCTGAAAATGCTGAAATTATTTTAGTGCATTGTGTTTCTTCTTTTAATCTATCAAAATAATCTACAATTAATCTTTGACACTCTGTTTCATCTGAATGAAGAGTCCATACTTCATTTTCCCATCTTATAGGAGTTTCACTTACTGCTGCAATTTTGTAAGCAACAATATCTGCATCAACTAATAATATACTCATTACGCATTTCCTTTTGGTTTAAGTCTGTTTAAATCTAATCTAATTATGTTAGTGTCTTTTTCTAAATCAGTTCGAAAATCTCCTTTTATAAATTTTCTTTTTACTTCTTCTTCAATTACAACCTCTGCTAACAAAGCGTGGTAATTATCTATAGTTTTTAAAAAAGCACTAAACGCAGCACCGACTTGCAAAGCTGGACTTGAAGCTATTGAGTGCATCGTGTCTGTTGGTAATTTTTTTTCATACACTGTGTATGTAAGACGTTCGTCTCCGATGTCCGTAAGGACAAATATTAATTGCATGGTTTTTATTTGTGTAGGGGTTAGTGTGTTTCAGCCCAATTGCGTCCTATTTTATAAGACGCACTAAGCGGTACTCTAAGTTTAAAATACTCCCCTGCTTCTTTTATGCTTTCAACTGCAAGTTTGCCCACTTGCTCGGCTGTCTCTGGTTTAGCTTCTATTTGAAATTCGTCATGAATTGTAGCAACTACAAAAGCATCTAATGATTTTAATTTATCCCATAAAATCACAAGTGCTTTCTTCATTACTATGCCGCCACAAGATTGAATTAAAAGATTAAGCTGTGCGGACTGTGATCTTGAAGTTAAAATTCTTTTATCAATTGCTCTTATAATTCCTGTTGCTTCACACTTCTCATAGATGTCTTGTTTTAATTCTTTTAAAAATGGTAAAGCTTTATAAAATTTATCATAAATTTGTTTACCCTCAGTTAAACTACATTCTAATATTTCTGAAAGTTTTTTAAAAGAGCATCCATAAAGTAAAGCATAAAACATTCTTTTAGCTAACTCTCTTGAAGTTAGTCCAGCTGCTTTCATATTGTATGAGTGGAAATCTCCACTTAAAATTAATTGAACATACTCTTTTCCTTTAGTGTAATTATAAATGTAGTGAGATAAGCATAATGCTTCTAATGAATTAGCATCTACACCAACCATTAGAAATCCTTTTGTTGGAATAAATAATTCTCTACATTCTTTTCCGTAAATGGAATGAATATTAGGAACTTGCATTAAATTAGGTCTTAATGATGCCATTCTACCTGTAACAATATTAGTTACATATTGAGTATGTATACGACCATCCTTAACAACCTTTAGCCAGGCGTTAGTTCCATCACTTAACATTCCTAATCTTTTTTCCAATGTTAAATATTCGTTTAATAATTTTGCCTCTGGGTATTGTAAATTTTCCAAAACTTTTTCATCTACAATTGGCTGTCCTGTTTCTGTAAAATTTTTAGGTTTCCAATTATGTAAGGCTTTAAGTCTATTAGCTATATGCTGTCGTGAAGAAGGATTAAATTTTACTACTTTAGTTTTGGTAACAGGAACTCCTTTGATGTATCCAAATTTTTTAGAATTAACTTTAGGAATAAATGTTCCTAAATCTTCAACCCAATCTTTAAATGTTTCATCTAATTTTAATTTCAATTCATTTGATTTAGATAATAAAGTTGCGTGTAATTCTTGAGCTTTTAAAACATCAAATCCCATTCCTTTTTTTTCTTGTTGCTTTGTTATAAAAGTAATTTGATGTTCTAAATCTATTGACTCAAAACTAAAATCTTTTGTTGTTAATTTTTCATAAAGTTTTTTTGTAAGTTCAACATCCCTTATGCAATACTCTAACATTTCAGGTGTGAATTTTTCAAAATTAGAAATTTCAAAATCCATTTTAGGAAAACCCAAACGAGTTCCCCAAGCTTTTAAATTATGCTTTCCACAAACTGTTCTGTCCTCTCGCCAACTCTTTTTTATGTCCACGCTATTTGCGATATCTGGGTAGATAAGGCGACTAAGGCAAAGCGTATCATGGACTAACTCTCGTTTATGAGAGTAGTTGTATAATTTATTGAGCACGGGGAGGTCGTACCCAATAACATTGTGGCCAACTATTAAGTTGTCGGCGAGAAGTTCTATTCCTTTTGGAATTTCATTACCTACAAATGGAATTGTTTTATTTCCATCGTTAATTACTAAACAATGAACAACTGACGGATTTAATCCGTTTGTTTCAATATCAAAAATTAAGGTCTGTTTCATATTCTGTTAATACTCCTGTTAGTGAATCATATTTTAAAGTGCATCCTTTGCCTGTTATGCCAGCAAATCTATTTTTTAAAATTCTAATAAATGCTAAATTCTTTTGTGTCTCTTCTGAGGTTGATCTCTCAACACCTAATACAATATCGCTTAACTGACTTATACTTGCTGACCCTCTAAGATGTCCTAAAGAAGTTTTTAAACCATCAGTGTGATCTTTATTTCCTTCTGGTCTTTTTAAATGGCTGACTAAAATTATACCTATGTTTAATTGTTCTGCTAATTTTCTAATCTTAGTCATCAGCATGTCTATTGTTTTTCTTTCATCATAAGTTTCTAAACCGCTTACAATGATGCTGATGTGATCTATAATTAAAAATTCACAATCTAATCCAGTAGCAAAAAATTTAATTTTACTTAAAATTGTATCTTCTTCTATGCTTCCCCAATGATCATATAAAAATACATTTCCATTACCTATAGTTTCCCGATAACCTTTTTCTAATTCAGCATCACTTAAATTATCTCTGTTAATGTGAATAGGTTTTTGTAAATGTAATCCAATAATACCCTCACAAGTTCTTTTTAAACTTTCTTCTAAAGATATAATTCCAACTTTATGATTTGTGTTTATTAAATGTAAAGCTACTTGCTTAGTTACTAAAGTTTTTCCAATTCCTGAACCACCACAAATAGTTACAATTTCTCTTTTCCTTAAACCAAAAAGTTTTTTATTTAAAGAGTCAAAAGGATAAAATGCTGATGCTTTTTCATTTGGTTTTTTTACTAAGTCCCAAAGATCAGTGCCTGCAATAATTCCATCGGGCCTGTAGGGTTTGGCTTGCCACATAGCTTTAACTACTTCTTCTGTTCTTCCTGCTACAAGCATTTCATTAACATCCTTTAAAGAAAGTGATGCTATTTTACATTTACCTACTGTAAATAATTCTGCACATTCTTTACTTGCTTGAACACCTTGATCGTCTTGATCGAAAAAAATAACTACTTGTTCAAAGCTTTCTAAATATTCTAAATTCTTTTTAATTGCTTTAACTGATCCTGCTGTACCGTTCGGAATTGAAACTACAGGGTATTTTAAATTTAATATTTGACTTAATGAAAGAGCATCTATTTCACCCTCAGTAATACAAATCATTTTACCATTTGGCTGCCATAAGTTTTGTCCAAACAGTGTTGCTTCGTCTATGTTTCCTACAGTTCTAAAATCTTTATTTTTAAATCTTACTTTTTGAAAACATATTTGTTTATTTTTATTATAGTAATTTGCTACTTGTACTGCTTCATTGTTGTATGTGCCGATTGTGTAATTCCACTTTTTACAAGTGTCTAACGTAATTTTTCTTGAAGATAAACTCTGATGCGTGCCTTGAATAAAATTAAACGATGGTACAGTTTGAGTTTTAGTTTCAATATTTTTTGCGTCATTAACATGAGTGTTACATACAAAGCAAAAAGTATGATTATCAGAATATAAAGAATTGCCATCGGAAGAACCACAAACGCTACAAGGCATGTGTCTAACAAACGTGCTATTACTATTTTCATCTTTTAACATCAATTCTCCCATAATTAATTTTAAATCCAATCTTTAGGCACTAATTTATCTGCAAACTTAATACCGTGCTTGTTGCAAAAATCTGCGTACGTTGTTTTAGAATTTTTATAAATTCTGTTTTTAGAATTTCCAAAAACAAATCGTATATCAATCTCAGGATGTTGACTTTTAAGAAGTAAATGTTTTTGACGATCGGATAATTTCCAAAAACCTTTGACTTCAATAAAAATTCCATTTTCTAATTCAATATCTGGTTTATATTTATGTTTCGTAGCAGGCTTAAAATATTCAACCGTAGTTTCTTCGTATTTAAATTTAATTTTCCTTTCAGATAAATCCTTTGCTACTGTAGCTTCTAAACCGCTACGAAATTTAAAAGTCGAATTTTTCATCAGCAACTACAGTTTTGTTTTTAGCAACTGCGGCTGGTAATTCTTTAGGAATAATTACTTCATAACCATCTTCAGATGAAAACCCATAAGACTCAGAACTATCTTTAGTCTTGCCTTGAACTAACTCAATTATTTGAACTGCTTTTAATTTCAAAGTAACACCTGAACCAAGCATGTTATTTGTGTAAGTGTAAATTTGAAACGCAACTTTTCCTTTACTACCACCCCATACTGAAAAATTATTATCAGTAATTAGGTTTCCTTTTGAGTCAAAAAGTTTTGGTTTTTGTTCGTAGACAACTCCAGACTTGCTAGCTATCTTAGCTTTTAATTTAAATGAAAATTCATAGCCACCCTCAACTTTTTTATAAGGTTTAAATGAACTATGTTTTTTTGCATTTAATAATTTTAACGCTTCCTCAATTTCATCAATAATTGATTTACTGTGAGCGTCCGCTAAAACTAATTTAGCGTGGTATAAACCGTCAGCATTAAATTTTGTATCAGGTTTACATAAATGTGGGTAATTTAATACACCAACTTCTGTTGTTATTGTTTTTATTTTATTTTCCATGTTTTATTTTTATGTTTGAGTCCTCCAAGAGAGTTCCCAGGTTCGTACTCCTTTTGATATCAGTACAGTATTAATATCAATACTATTAATAACTGAGAAATCAATATTAAAGGTATAAGTAATTGCATATTGCTATATAGATAAAAATTAAGATCATTATTGTTATGCACGATACTGAAACAATCCATGCGGTAGACCAAAATATTTTATTTAACTTTTCTCGTTTTCGTATTCTTTCCGTAACCTCCTTTCTAAAATTATCAAGTATGTATTTACTGTCCATGTTATCTCCTTTCGTTTTTAATACTGTTTTAATATTGATACTAATTAGTTAAAGAAATAAGTGCTTTGTTCAATTTTAGATATATCCAATGCCCCACGCCCTGGCGGCTTCGCCAACTGATCCTTAGCTTCATCTGGTAATTGATTTTTAAAATTTTCATAAAGTTTACCTAAATAATCTTCTTTAAATATATCAACAGCAACTTTTCTAATTATATAATGCAATTGATCTATTCTGTTTGGTGTTGTTGCAAAACTATCGTGCACCATTAATAAATTAGGAATTGGTTGAGCATCGTGCTTACAATACAAAGCAACTCCCATAGCTAAGGCCGCATCCAAACTGTGTGTTAAATTTGCTGATATAGCTGATTGGTTTTTTAAACTATCTTTTTTTATCATTTGCTTTCTTAGCGTTGTATAAACAAGAGAACCAGCTATAGAAGTTTTAACTCTATACTTTTGGAAATATCTATAGTCTTGAACTACTGGAAATCCCATAGGAGAAGTCCATTTAATTTCTAAGTTATATTTAGAAAATAATTTAGCTGTTTGTTGCAACCAAATCATTAATGAACTTACTAAATCTAACGAAGTTTGTAGATGCTTCCAAATAATTGCTGATAACCATTTACAATCTTGAAAGCCGTCATCCAATAAACATTTAGGCTTACCTAACTTTATTTGAGATTTATACTCATCAAAAATCTGCTGACGAGCTCCGAATGGTTTTAGACCGTAAAAATATGTCATTACATTACGTTTTACAATAGATCGGTCAATTCCAAATTGAAGCCAACGGTTCGCTGCCGCATCACCATCTGCAGCAAGCTTCTTGACATCATCTTCTACTTGTTTTGCTAGTATACTGTAAATACTTTGCGGTCTAACTGATGGAAGGACGTTCACCATGCTGGCGGTTGTCTCATCTCTGCATATAATACTTAGTAATTGAAGTCCTGAACAGGTAGCGTCCATAGCCACAGGTAAATTACATACATATTCAACACCTTGAATTTGAACTTGCTTAACGTGGTGGCAAGCTTGTAAAAAAAGCATTGGTTTATCTGCTTCATTCCACCCTGTATTTTCGAATGGATTTTCTGAATAACTACAAATTTCTTTCAACCTTTGTTCAGTCCAGGCGTATCTTTCATCAAAAGAAACCTTGTCAAAACCAAAACAATTTGCGGTGTGAACATACAACCAATACTTCCCACGATGTCCAAGTCTTTCTCCATTTTTAAAAGTGATTAAAGATTTAATTTTCTGATCTGATTGATAATCAAAAATTGTACTCATACAATAAATTCTACCTCTTTTGTCTAAGAACAAAACAAAATAAAATTGTTCAAACTTTTGATACTCCTCTAAAATACTTTTAGTAATTTCACAGGTTAAAACTTGTGATACTCTTGCAAGTTCTTCTTGGTGTACTGCTGTCCTATCTCTTTTAAATTTTATTAATAATTCTTTATCAGTATCTACTCTAGGATCTCTAAATACATTTTTAGGAACTCCACTTGGATCTAATAAACTTTCTCTTTCTGGGAATTGTCCTAGACTTAAACCTTTATCCCAAATTTCTAAATATACCTTGACCATTTCATGATCAATTTGGAATGGTACATTTTGAATGTGGTTTACAGCTTCATAAACATTATGAACTGACTGATCTTTTAATGTGTTTAAATAATTAAAATCATTAGTTTTAACTAATGGTTGTTTAGACAAATATTCGCTAATGTAACCACCATTAAACGGAGAATTTTTCCACTCCCTAGGTTTTATAATCATAGGTTTGTAATAAGGACTAAGAACGGAACACGCAAAATTCTTTTCGTCTATTTTTTTTAAAATTTCTGGCTTAAAAACTAAATGGTTTACGGTCTTAAATCTTCCTACATTAAACATCTTAACTTCACACAATCCTGTGTGTGTAATTAATAAATCAATAAGTTGGTTTCCTACTAAAACTTTTTTAGGAGCATCCCAATTGTCTACTTGAACTTGGTATTTTTTTAATGTGTGTGAAAAAACTTTTTGTCTGTGTTTTATATTTTTAGTTCTTTTCATTAAATCTCTCATTATTTTTGTATAGAGATTTGGCAATGTGTTTTTAAATTGCTTAGAATGTACTTCAAGTTCAATCATAGAACCTATGTTGTTTGCAATGTGAACTAAGGTTTTATTTAAAGATATACCGTCTATTGCTAATTTTATAGTTAACAAAGCTACCTTTTTACTGTCGCTTAAATCTTTTAATGGTTCTGCGGCTGTTTTTCTAACTCCTGCTTTTCCTGAATAAGACTCATCTACAAAATTATCTATTGCTAAAGATAACGGTAATATTAATTCTTTTTGTAAATAAACATAAGCTGGCGTTACTGACTGTCTACCTCTTTCTAAATTCTTTTTTAAATTTCTATTAAATCTAGCGGCACCAGCACCAATCATGCCCTGTCCTTCTAATTCTAATTCTAAATTGTATAACTGATCTTGATTTATTTCCATATCCAATCCTTAGTGCAATAAACCATTTTTGGTTTATCTGTTTTCATTTGACTTACTATTTTAGCGGCAACTTCAGCACAGCCATTGTTAATTGAAGTTTTTTCAACCACAGTTATTCCTGAAGAAAAATAAACAATAACTATCATTACTTTTAACAAGACCGCAAACCTCTGCTAATTTATCTGATTTTTATATTCACCAGCCCCTTGACAAGATTCACAGGTTGTAATTTTACATCTACTGAAGTCACTCAGGTCTAAGACCGCAAACTTATATCCATTTCCTTTACAATTTGAACATATAATCACGCTTGCGGTGTAATCCTGGCTGAGCTTCGCAGGAACTTCTGCATGTCTGCCGAAATGTTTTGTACTAAACGACTTTCTGCTTTTTTGTCTGTGTAACATAAATAACTCCGAATTGTTGAGGGTTATTTGATGTCAATTGGATTTTAAGTCCTTTGTGTCTACCGTTCCACCACGAGGGCTTAATTACCCGCCTGCAATCAACTAACCAGTTGTTTTAGCCTTACCTCTTTAACTGCATCTCTAAGATCATCCTTTGTAGGATGGTTGTATCGCTGTGTCATCCTGATGTCTTTATGACCGACAACTTTCTGAACCACGTCAATACCTACCTTTCTTCTTAGAAGTCTTGTTATGAAAGTGTGCCTTAACGAGTGAATTACAAAATCCTTCTCGTCTTGCATACCCATAGCTTTCCTAATCTTCTTCCAAGTATTTTCTACTGATGAAAGACTATAAGGAAAAGGCCTTTCAAAACCTCTTTGTTTTCGTTTATTCAAGATGTCTTTAACTTTATCAAAAATAGGTACGTATCTATTGTCCCCATTTTTAGTATCGTTAAAATAAACGAAACTGTCGTCTATATCTTCCCATTTGGCATTAAGCCACTCGGAAAGTCTGCAACCCGTTTCAAGTAAACAAATCCACAGATCGCATTTATCCTTGTAACCGAGCATGTGTGATGTGGTAATTAATTTTTTTTCCATATCATCTGTAAAAACAAATTCTCTTTTATTGTTTTCACGTTCATACTCGATCATAGGCGTTCCCCACTCAAATTGAAAACCTCTAACACCTTTAGAATAAGTTAATATTTTAGAAAGTGCCGCAAGTTTTCTATTTGTAGTTCCTTTTGTGTAAGTAAGTTTATCTTTACAATAAAATTTAAACTCCCTTACAGTTTCTGTAGAGACGTTGTTTACAGTTTGATCTATGCCAAACCATTTAGAAAAAACGTCCATATTTCTAAGACTGTTTTTCCCATCTTTTTGACTAGACCATTCCATAATCCAAACTTTCTCTATTGCTTCTTTTAGAGTTACTTTAGTGTTGAGCATGGATTTCCTCCTCATTTAAGGTTATCCCCCCAACAATTCGTTAAGTTCTTCTTTAAGCTTATTTCCCTTGTTTGTTAAGTAAAATCTTTTAACTCTAAAATCTTTTTCATCGACTTCAGTTCTTAACAAATTTAGGCCTTTACTGTCTTTTCTACTTCTGGGGTGTGTGCACAAAAGATGAAAATGTAGTGATATTCTTGTTTTAGTTACTCCAAGCAATTGAGATAAATCCATATTAGATAACCCTTCCTGCATGGCGACACAAACAAAAATATTTATAGTTAGAGCATCTATTGTAGTGTCTAACTCCATAAATTTATCACAAGCTTTTTTAATTTTAACAAGTTGCGTTAAATTTAATTTTGCTGGTTGATAACTTTCCCTATCAACTTTATTTACCATTTAGCCTTTCATTTAATCTTAGTAGACATTGACTTGTGGCTTTAACTTAAACTTTTTTTGTTTTTCAACAGTAATTAAATAATTGTTAAAAGAAAAACAAGATAATTGTTGTTCTGGGATGTGAACCTTTCTGTTAAATTTTTCAAAACTGTAAACCCAATGTCCCCAGTTAATTATGACTGTGCTGCATACCTCTGCTATATCTGTTTTCATGTCGGTATAATGTTTATTAATAGTTTGTATTTAAATCAAATTAGTTTTGAAGTCAATACTTGTTTTAAATTAAAAAGCAATTGTAACTACGAAAGCAATTGTAACTTCGGTGATAGTGATTTTTTTTTTCAAAAAAATTTTTCAAGTATAAGTTGTGCTAAGACTTTTTTTATTATGAATAAAACTAATCCGACTAATTTACTAAGGTATTAAAACATCTAATAAATAGACATTAAATAAACTAATTAAATATAGTTAGCTGTTAAAAGATCGAATTTACACCGCAAATACGATTAAAAATTAAGATAATTATTAATACGATTTAAGCAAAATTATTGCCAAAAATAAAAAAATTAAATTTAATGGAAAGTGTCCTAAATAAATAAATATTAATACTAATGATAAAAGCCCCCCAAAAATTTTTAAAAAATAAAATAAATTAGTAATTAATCTAGTGTGTTTCATATTCCGCCCCTCTATATTTAATGATTAAAAAGCCCTAAGAAATTAAACGATTTTAAATAAAAATTAATTTTTTAAGTGATTTGTTTTTATTATTTAACATTAAAAAACCTTATAAAACAGCTCATTTATTTCTGAAAAAGCTATATAAATCAATGGTTTAAATTGATTGTTTTAATATTATAAATAGTATTAAGTTCGAGATTATCTGGGTATTAAAACAAACAAAAAAAAGGCGGTCTATATGTGTGTGATAATTTGCGGGAATCCGAACAATATAAAAACAGAATACTTAAAAAATGCCTACGAAAAAAACCCTCATGGGTTTGGCTTAATGTATTTAAAAAATAAAAATATCGTTGCAATTAAATATTTACCAAAAAATTTTAAACAAGTTTTAAAAACTTTTGATAAACATAAAAATAAAACAAATCAAATCGCAATTCATTTTAGACTAGCAACAGTCGGTTATAAAAATAATTTTAATAGCCACCCTTTTTTTATTACTAACGAAAAATTATTTGGAGATACTTTTGACTGTGCTTTGATGCACAATAGCCCGTTAATACCCGCCCCTTTATTATCTGAAAAATATTCGGATAGTTATTATTTTAGTAGATATATTTTACGCCCTATATTGAAAAATAAACCCGAATTAATTTTAAATCAAAGTTTTTTAAATGCTTTAGATAAAATAATAAATGCTGAATGTGATACAAGAGTTTTATTATTAAATAATAAAAACAATTCATTTATTTTTTTGGGCGAATGGCACAATTATAATAATTTAAAAGTATCAAATACTTATTCACTAGAAAATTATTTTGGAAATTCAATTTCTAGTGATGATTATTTTAATACGCCATATAAAAGCGGTCATAAATATTTTAATGATGATGATAGCGATTATAAATTTAAATCATATTCTAAAAAAGATTTAACGGAATTAAAAGAAAATGATGAAAAAATATTAGATCAAGTAAATCAAGATCAAATTAAAACTGAAGAAAATTCAATTCAAATTAATGACATTAATAATAATATAAATAATGAAGATGAATTGAAATCAAAAAATTTTGTTTGTAGTGAAGAAATAAATTATTACAAAAATATTTTTGAAAAATCTTCACTTGAAGAAATCCATAAAGAGATAGAACATTTAACACCCGCAGAAATTGCTATTTTAATTTCAGAAACCCAAGTCAAGAAAGAGGTTGCCTAGATGATCGATATTAATTTAGAAAAATATCCAAATCTAATTATAGATAAGCAAGTCATTTCAGTTCTAAGGTGGTTCAAAAATAATAAAATTTATTCTTTTGCAGATAATTTTAATAATATTTTTGATACAAGTTTAATTCGTGAATTTAAATACCACTCAATACTTTTTGACAGTTTTAAAAAAAATAGATTAATTGAAAATTATTCGATCAGTTCAGATGATAATGGGGAAACTGTACCAAGAGGAAAAACCGATTTAAAATTTTTAGTTCAAATTGAACATTTTTTAAACGCAATAATATTAAAAAGTTTTTACAGAAAAAATATTATTAACAATGACGGCTCACTAATACCTAGCCCTATACATGATAAATATAAAAAAGATTTTAACTTAGATAGAACAGTTTTAAGGGGCAATTATTATTGGAATTATAAAAACATAAATTTATTTGAAACTTATTATATATCAAGATTTAAGTTTAAAAATGTAATTGTAAATTTGATTGATAATGAATTAAACGACTATCGCTATCGATCTGAAAATTTGCAATCATTTATTAATATATTAAATGATTTAAGAAATTTATTAAAAGATTTAAATATTAATTTAGATAAACTAGCAATTAATCAAGATGTATTAACGGGCTTGTATTGTCATAAAACTTTACTATCATCTTTTTATAAAGACATTGAAAAAAGAGAATTAAAAGAAATTATTTCTAATCACTTTCATTTAAAAATTTTGGCTAGTCAAATTGACAGCAATTACAATTTTGATTGCGATAAATATATTTTAAAGCCGTTTGTAATTAATTTTAAAAATACTAATAATATGCAACTTTCATTAAATCGCCATGCTTATATTTTAAATCGATACAACAATTCGGGCGGTTATGATTGCCCCGAATTTTTTTACATAGAAGAAATTAACACAGTAATAAATAAAAATGATAAAAAATTTACGCAATTTAATTTTATTAATTTTAAAACTAATAATAATTGTCTTAGGTCTAGAGATGCGGATATTACAAATATGTTTCCTTTTGGTCGGTTGCCTTTTGAGAGTTTAAATTCAACTTTTTTCGGGGTTGAATTAGAGTGCTATATTACAGAAAATTATTTGGATAATAATAAAGGTAAATTTCCTTATAAATTATTAGAAGAAGAAATTTTACGAGGTACGGCAATTTGCAAAGAAGATGGTAGTTTAGGGCAATATGGGGTTGAATTAAATACAGTTCCAATGACTTTAAACTATATTCAGAAAAATGATTATTTTTTAAAATTTTTTGAACAAGTTAAAAAAATGTTGACTAGCTATGATCGAGAAGAAACGGGTATTCATATTCATATAAGTAGAAATAACTTATCTAGGGTTGATATAATGAAAATACAACAGTTCATCAACGATCAAGTTAATTTAAAATATATTATTAAAATGTCGGGAAGAAATCCGAATAGATATTGTCAAGTCAATGACCGCTTAAAATTAAATCAATATAAAAATAATTTATTTAGATCAGATGAAAAATTTTTAGCAGTTAATATTAGTCATAAAAATACCATTGAATTAAGAATATTTAAAGGCACGATTAACCCAATAACTATTCATCGACAAATTGAATTTTGTGCGGGGTTAATACAATTTGTAAAAAGTACCGCTTATAATCTTTTATCATATACAGATTTTATTAAATTTATTAGAGGGCATAAAAATCAGTTCCCATTATTAAATGAATTTAATGAATTATTTTTAAACAATCCAAGTTTTAAAATGTCAGAATTAAAAGGCGTAAAAACTTATGTTAACAAATGTTTAAAACAAATTGAAAAAAGAAATATAACTATAAAACCCCCCGTATTTAAATTAATTAAAAACCATGATTATAAATCTCCAAGAAAAACTAAATTAAAAACCGATCATTTCTTTACTGATGATGCGATTAACGAAAATTAAGAAATAGATCTCCAGCAACATCTCCAGCAGTAGCAACATCTCCAGCAGTAAAAATAAAGAATTATTAACCGCTATCATCATTTATATTTTGCGGTCTAAAAACTTCGCATTTCTTTACACCGCAAATTAAATCAAATTTATTTAATGTTTTTAAAAATATTTTCCACTAAACCCCCGCACCAGTTAAATTTTAAAATAATAAAATTACTTAATAAATTTAATTAGAATTGCGGTCTTTCATGGATAGTTCACGCCTAAACTGGTGGGATATAATTTAGTGTTATTATTTAATCATATTAAAATTTTTTGCGGTCTTAGTATTATTAGTAAAATTACCCCCGCAAATGTTTTTAAGTTCATTATTTAAAATTAAAATTTAGGGGTACTCAGGTACACACCCGCCCCTGAGATCAAAGCCCTGAACAATCCTGAGAGGTTTTTTTTAAAGTATTTGATATTAAAATTGATATTGTATTGAATTTGATATAATTAACTATCATAAAACAAATCAAAAAAAGGTGGTTAAAATGTTGGAATATGTTTTTACAGATACAATAATAATACTTTTAACGGTTGCCATGAGTTTTATTATTTTAGGTTTTGCGACAATGTTAAATAATTATTTAGAAGATAAATATAAAAAGAAGTCAATTAAAGACACTCATTATTATTATTTAATTAAAAATAAAAATAAATCGGGGGGCTTTTAAATGACAATAAAAACTTTTGATGATTTAGACCAATACAACAGCGAAATAAAATCGAAACCTAATCACGAATTATTAAAATTATTTTACGGCTATAATGATAATTTAAAATTAGGGTACGGGTTGCCTATTGAGTTTGATTTAATTTATGATGAATTGGAAAAAAGAGGTTTTGCAATTCATAAAGAGTTTAAAGCGTATGAACATTAAATTAAAAAAGAATTTTTATAGTAAAAAATTAGATCAAGTAAAATTAAAAGATCTAATAAATATTTTAAATAAAAATATAGAAAATAAAATCACGATCCAAAAAATATTAGATCAAGTTATTATTAATTATAATTTTAATAAACATGGATATATTTTGCGGTCTAGGAAAGCCAAGCAGGTTGCCGAGCAGGTTAACACCGCAAATATAATTAATAATCTTAATACTTTTGATGATAATTTTAGATTTACCACAGGTGAAGGTGGTGAAGGTATCAAACTGAAGGTTGCTATTTAATATTATGGTAAATCTATTTAAAAATAAAAAGCTATTAAACGAAATATTTTTAAGTCATTTAAGTAATTTTCAAGAATTGTATTACAAAGCTATTAAAGAAAATAAAAAGTTTATTGAGTGGAATAATAGGAAATTTTCAATAAATTATAGTAAAAACCTTTTGGATTATTTTAAGTCTAAATATAGATTGCCCAATTTAACTAAGCATTGAGTTTTATTTAAAGGGCAATCAAAAGGTTTTGATCGTTTCGACTATTGCGGAACAAATCCATTTATAAATAATATAAATAAAAAAAACTGATAAACGGGTGGCGACTTGTTTAAACGCAAATAAAATTTTCAATTATCAATTAATAATTAAATAAAGGATTGCTAATCCTTTTCATTTTGTCGATCAATAAACCAATAATTAAGCCACAATTTAAACGAGCAATTTTAAATACAATCTGGGGTTGCACGGGGGGTTTTTGGGATAGTGAAGAAACCGAGATACCCTTTCATATTTTTTTAACAAAACAAAAGCCCACCTTGATTTTCGACATGCTGGTAATTAGGATGCCCTCTTGGAGTGTGGACTTAAGGTTTACTTTAAGTTTACTTTAGATCTACTTATAAGTGTTACTTATAAGTGTTACTTATAAGTTTAATCTATTACTGTTATCTATATATAACTTAATACTTATAAGTTTAACTTATAAGTTAAGCATTAAGTTTAAACATACAGGTGTAGACTACTGCAGTCGATACCCTTACATGTCGACACTTAGGTGTCCATCCATAAATCGCCTTTAGGTTTTCTACCTATGGCATGTTCCATAAACTTCTCAAGTTCCATATTAAGCTGCTTTTCTTTATGACTTTCAACTGCTCTAGTATTATCTACTGCTAATTGTTCAATCCAATAAGCTACAGCTATAGACAATGCGTCTATTCTGTCGTCATTTCTAAGACTACCCCTATCTTTTGTTATTCTAGTTAATTGATAAAATAATTGATAATGAGGGTCTTGAGTGTCGAAATCTTGTCGAATAACTTGTGGGCTTACAATTAATCGATGCTGGTTCATTAAAGGCTCTAACGTATCTATGATACGTAATTCCTTTTGTTTACTATGGTTTACTTCTTCAATGTGAACAGGATGATATTTATTTACAACTGGTTTTAACAATTGAGTAAACATTCCATCTCCAAAGTTACTTTCAACTACAATTGCATTTACTTTAGCATCTCTAGCTAAGGTGGCAATTTTGGTCAGGTTACTTTCGGAGTACCCACCTTGTAGTCCGACACAAAGTTGAACATACAAGTTACCGTGAAGTTGTTTTACAATACAGACTCCGAGTTCATCACTTCCTCGACCACTAGGGTCAATAGCCATTACTGAACCTTGATACGCTGTAAATTCATTTGAAACAAACATAGGTTTATGAAACCTATCTCCCGTGAAACCAACACTTGGTAAATCTTCACAGATATATTCTGGGGATCCTGCCCAGGCTAATTGAACGGGTGCAATATTGTTGTCGATATCCATAATAACTAAATCAGATAATTTTAATGGAAATCTTTCTTTGTCAGACAAAGTAGTGTCCAACATAAATTGTAAAGCAAACCCTGAACGTCCATAAGACGCTTCTCGTTCTTTTAAATCTAAATCAGTAAATCTTAAAGGATCTATAGGTTGTCCATCTTCTAAATTTTGATCAACAATAAATGGTGCTAATTTATTTCCATACTTAGCAACCCTGTCTCTTAATGGCTGCCGAGCTGTCCATATTCTAGTTTCATATCCTCTACTTGGAAGATCATTATACAAAGACATATCTGATTGTGGAGTTCCTAAAAATATAATTTTACCATTAGGAGATAACACCGCTTCAAATTCTTTTACGTTATCAGATAACTTATCTCTCATTCCTTGTGTTAAAGAATTATTTAAACTTTCACAATCATCTGAAATAATAAAATTAGCACGTGAACCTGTAAGTTGGCCCGTAATTCCTACTGACTTAACACTCGGTGAGTGAGACGCAGTAGCTGGCGCAACATCAAAACTTACATTTGATCCACGCTGGTCATTACGGGGAGCGAGATGTTGTAATATGTCCATCTCTAAAATTAGACGTTTTGTAAATGTCGAGAAATCATCGGCTCTGTTTTTAGATGCCGACACAACGAGGAATTTTAGGTTTGGATCTTTTAAAAGGTTCCAACATACAAATGCAGAACAAATCCAAGATTTACCTACACCTCTAAAAGCCTGTATTACAGAACGTCTAGGGGAGTTTTGTAGATAATTTGCTATATCATACTGTACGGGTGTTGGATTAGGTAATTTTAGGTGTTTCCAAGCTAAATACAGGAAATTCCTAAAATCGTCCTTAACTTCTTTCAAAATGCCCTCTCAGGTTGATTTAAACGCACGTATATACGTGATTTTAGTTAAATTGATCTTCCCCTATTATCTCCTTTAAATCGCTTAATTTAAAGGGTAATTCTTCGGCTAATTTCGATACTGTTCTATTTTCAGTACCAATACAGTCTATGTTGTTGTCTTTTAAGAACTGCCTAGCTACGTTTAGATCAGATGCCTTAACTTCTGGGTCTCTAAGTTTATCCAACAATTTCTGTGCCAACAGTTCGTGTAGATTTTCTAATTTATTTTTTGTTTCTGACATTTACATTCCTTTAATAATAAACAACCATAAGCCGTTTTATAAATACACATTATTTTTTTAGTTTCTTTTTAAACTTATTACTTTTAGTAATTACTTTTTTGAACCTAACAATTCTTTTTAAAACCATAATTATTTTTTAGTAAATGCGTCAATAGAAGGTTTTAATCCGTAGATTGCACCAAATATTCCAACTATTAACCATTGATACCAAGAAGGAAATTTACCAAAGTAATCAAAGAACAAATCTAATTTAGCTTTAATATTAATATCATCACTAATAACTGCATAAGATAAAACAAGAATAGGAATACAAACAACGATTAAAACAAATTCATCTTTCCATGATTTGTCTTGTTGATCATATACATCTCTTTGATACTCAATCTCACCACGTGCCATACGTTCATAGTGTCGTTTCTCTGCTTCAGATTCTAAAAGTTCTGATTGTTTATGATTTTTATAAATCTCAGCACCAGTTTTAAAAACTGTCGGTATTATATTCCACCACATATTAATTTTTATATTGAACTCTTAATTTTCCTCTGTTTAATTTTGCTGAAACAACTCTTAAATTGTCTGGGCTATTATCTTGAGGGTTACTATTTTTATGATCTACGTCTTTGCCGTCACCTTTATGAACTCTTCCTTCTGCCATCAACTTTCGTCTTGCTCTGTTTCTAGCTGCTCTGTCTAATTTTTGAGAAGCAGAAGCTTGATATTTTTTATATTCTTCTTTGTAATTTCTAGTTTCCATGGTTTCCTAATAAATATTGCCAAATTGTAAATATTGTTCCTAACAGAGCGGCGATCCCCGCAAGGACTTTCAAGCCACCTTTTGACATGGCTATTTCTTCTTTTAAGGTTTGTACTTCTGCGTTATTACGATTAACGTCTTTATGAAGTTCATGAATTTTATTATTTAAATCTTTTAAATATTGGATTAATAAAGCGTCTCTTTTAAGTTGTTGTAATTCAACTGTTTTTTTAATATTTTTAATTTTTTTCATTTATATAGAAAGTCGGCTGCATCTAAACAAGTAGCAACCGACCTCCCAAATTTTTTAACTAATCTTCGTCAGATTCTTCAAAATCAGTATCTTCAAATTCATCAGAGTCATCCCATGAATTTTCGCTATCATCATCATTTTCAAACTCTTCATTTTCGTTTTCTGATACTTTATCTTGAATAGCTGCAAGTTGATCTTGCACTTCTTCTAGCATTTCAGAAACAGTTTTCTCAGCTTTTTTCTTTGCCATTACTCGTGTCGCCTTTTGTTAGTTGTTAGTTTTACTTTTTGTTATTTTGAAAAAACGCTTCAACTGATTTAGACCAGTCCTTAAAAGCGTCCGCCCAAAATTTCTGAATCTGTCCAGCATAACTTTCAGTTGCTTTTTTAGCATCTTCGTATGAGGGGATTTCGAACTTAGGTGTGAACATATCATCTCCTTGTTGTTTGTTTAAAAATTTAACTTCTTCAAAAGTGTACGGTGTCATTTATTTAGGTTTAATATTATAACAAATATAAATTGTTAAAATTAAACTTACATAAATTGCTATTTCTATAGTTGTAAAAATCATTATAAATCTTTTTTATTAGTCAATTTTTTAAAGTGTTCTATGAAATCATCTAATATATTTTCATATCTCCAGGCTAACCAAGCTCCTACGATAAAACTTAATGTCATTAATAATATTGTCATGTTGTTATTTGTTAGGGAAACCAGCTTTCATATTAGAATATGCTTTAGCTGATATAGTTGATTTAGATTTAGTTCTAGATATACCTAGTTTTTTTCTACGATTAATATTGGCGTAGAGTCCTTGTCTTTTTTCCATATTTATTTATTTAGTTGTTTAAGTTTTTCTTTTAGCTT
>Ga0102864_1000038_pt1 | contig 39954 bp, 41 predicted proteins | sample Colrivmet1449B02_FD_84976 | JGI IMG/M metagenome (GOLD analysis project Ga0102864, IMG submission 84976) | Estuarine microbial communities from the Columbia River estuary - metaG 1449B-02 | ecosystem: Environmental > Aquatic > Marine > Intertidal zone > Estuary | place: USA: Columbia River...
ACAGATGCAACATTTAAACTGGCAGACAAAGACGCTTCTACATTTATTGCAAGATCTGCTGTATAAAAGTCGTAACCACTATTAAGCGGTTCAGTTATGCCAAAATAACTAAATGGCATATTAAGCCTCCACCAGGGTTAAGGAGACATCATAATAAGAACATTGAGATGAAAAATCTCTTCTAATTAAAGTTTCAGAATACGAGTCAACATAGCATGTAAATTGATCATAAGACCCGTTTGGTAAGGTTTGTATCAACATCGTAACTGTTCCGCGAATGTTGCTAATATTAAATAAATATTCTTGAGATTTACGATTATCAATTGTTTTAGATTGTTTATTCGGTAAATATTTCCAATTAAATTGAAATTGTTTTTTATTATCTTTGTAAAACCTTCTTCTTAATCCACTTGCCAAATCAATATCATTAACAGTCATTATTTCTGATGAAGAAAAAGCACGATTATGCTCTGTTACCGGTTCTCCATTGATTGTGATTAAGTTTACAATAGACATTAATTGCCCCTATTTAAACCATTATAAGTTGATATAACCCTTTTTTCAAGACCTGCTGCTTTTTGTTTTCTCGGCAGAATTTTAACATTATATTCACTCATCATTGAATTAAACCAATCAGCCTCACCAATAAAATTGTCAACAAATATATTGATGTTTTCTGTAGAGCTAGATTGTGCTGGCTGTTGCGAGTATGTGTTGTTCATAATTTTCATATTGGGCATATTCACAGAAGGAACAGATGGCATCTTAGGAAAATTAGGCTTAGAAAGTTTCATTGAATTTATTTGTTGCAAAGTATCTGTACCAATTCTTTGAACTGCTTTATGATTAATTACATATTCCCCACCATGGAGTATTGCAGGTATACCTTGTTGAGGCGGGCCTTTAGTAAACCCGCCTGCGGCATAACCTGACATTTCTCCTCCGCTCATATAGCCCTTGACCATGCCTCCACCCATATAGCCCTTAACCATGCCTCCGCTATATAATTCATCTATAGCTGGAATTACATCTCTAAAACTGTAAGTTTTCCCAGCTATAGAACCCATGCCGAGATACTTTATCCAATCAGGCATTGTAAATTTAAAACCTGTTACTTTGTTTATTGCCCTTATTACAAAATTCAATGACCCTTTGAAAGCTTCAGGAATTTTGCCAAAAGCTGTTTTAACAAAATCTATAGCCCCACCAAATACATCTTTGATTATCTCACCTAGGCCTCTAACTTTCGGAACAACAAAATCATAAACTGTAGAAAATGCGTCTTTAAGCATTCCCCAGCCAGCAATAACCCCATCCAAAGCTTTACCAATAGTTGATTTAATAAAATCGCCAAAAATTTGCAAAACAGGTTGAATTTTTTCCCAAATAAATTGGACAGCATCCCAAACTTTCCCAATAACAGCTACTAGCAGATCAAAATAGAACACCGCTCCGTCTTTAACAGCAGTCCAAAGCTTATCAAGAATAGGGCCAACAAAAGACCAGCCAAGCGTAATAGCATCCCAAACTTTTCCAATAATGTTTTTTAGCGCTTCAAAATAAAACACTGCCCCATCTTTAATAACAGTCCAAAGCTTATCAAGAATAGGACCAACAAAAGACCAACCAATCTTAATAGCATCCCAAACTTTTCCAATAACAGCCTTTAGTAATTCAAAATAAAATACTATAGATTCCTTAACAACAGTCCACATTTTACCAAGAATAGGGCCAACAATAGACCAGCCCCACATAATTACATCAAAGACAGTCTTAATAGTTTCTTTTAATATATTCCAAATTTCAACAAACCCAGTAGCAATGTAATCAGCTAAGCCTACAATCAATTCAAAAACAAAAGATAGAGCAGACTTTAGGCCATCAAAAACTGAAGAAATAATTGGCCCAATATTTTCCCAAATTTTCATAAACACATCAGCAACAAAAGACCCAACTTTTTTCAAAAGTTCAAAAACAAAAGATAGACCAATTTTTAGACCATCCCACACTGCGGAAAGAACTATCTTCAATACATTCCAAATACCAATAAACCCACCAGCAATATATCCAGCAAGCCCCTTAATTAAAGTCCAAACAAAAGACAAAGCTATTTTAAAACCATCCCAAACCGCAGAAAGGACTGTCTTCAGTGAATTCCAGATACTAATAAACCCAGTAGCAATATACCCAGCAAGTTTAGTAATTAAATCAAAAACAAAAGATAGACCAATTTTTAGACCATCCCAGACTACTGAAAGGATCGTCTTTAAAGCATTCCAAATACCGACAAACCCACCAGCAATATATTCGGCAAATCCTTTAACCAAATCAAAAACAAAAGACAAAGCTGTTTTAAAACCATCCCATACTGCAGAAAGAACAGGCCCTAAATTGTCACCAATAAAAGAAAATAATCTCTTTAAAGATTCATAAAGAACAACAAAAGGAGTTATAAGCAATAACCACAAAGACCCAACATTATCATTCCACCAACTAACAAAATTGCTTACAATTGAATAGATTTTGTCAAATACATTTTTAACTATATCAAAAATAAAATTAAACGCATAAGATACTCCATCGCCAATTTTTGAAATTACAGTTTTCAAAACCTCAAAAGCGCCAACCAAAACACCCACTATAAATTCACCTACTGGCTTCATAACTTTTATTATTCCAGTAAACAAAGAAACTAATAATTTAAACGTATTTTGCAATGAAATTGCTACTAAAAATATTCCTAACATCAAAACTCTAAATAAGAAATCACGAATCCACACAAAAACTGGGTTTGTAGTTATTGCTGTAAACACAGTCACTATGGCTCCAATAAATGACCCAACTGCACTAGCTACAATTCCAAAAGCCCCAACAACAATCCCGAGTGATATTTTGATCGCCCCAACAGCAATATCAATTATTTTGTTTAAAATCTTAAACGGACTGGCTAAAATTGCAGCAATAATCTTAATACCAAATTCCATTATAGGACCTAGTATGTCAAATAGTTTTGCAAAAACATCAATAATAAAACCAGTAATACTAAATAGTGGACCTTTTATTTTATCAAAAATGTTTACAATTATAACAATAAGACCGCCAACAAAGCCGACAATTGCGCCAATAACAACCCCAATAACAATTCCAATCCCAGTTACAATTTTATTTAAAAATTCCATTATCGGAGCAGCAATTGTTTTTACAGCATCTACAACAGCACCAACTACTTTCTTTGTAAAATCGGAAAAACTTTCAGCAAAACCAGCAATATTGTCTTTAAGAGCATTAAACCCGTCAACAAAGAAAGAAATAATTTTGCCAATAGTATCCATAGTAATTCCCTTAATTGAATTCCAAGCTTCACTTGCAAATCCCTTAATTGAACTCCAAAGATTCTTCAGGTAATCTAAGGTGCCTGAAACAAACCCGGAAACAGCAGCCCAAGCAGCATCCCACACATAAACAATTGAATCCCATATTACAGACGCACTTGCATTCACTAAATCTCTAAATTTTTCAAACCTAAAATATGCCCAAACTAAAGCCCCAATAACCGCTCCGATAGCAAGCACTACTGCCGCAATAGTACCTGCTGCAGCACCAAATGCGGCGTAAAGGTAATATTGTATAGCAAAGAAAGCAAATTTTACCGCTTCTACGATTATCAACAATTGTTTAAATATTCCAACAGCTAATAATACTCCACCAATAGCGCCAATAAAGCCAGTTATCGCTTTTCCTACATTACTCATTCCGTTCCAAATATCTTTTATCAACTCCAAAACAACATTCATTGGTTTCACGTCAGGAATTTCAAAATTAATAGGCATATTATTTAACCCAAGTTTTGCAAGATATGTATCGGCAGTGGTAAAACCTTCGGGAACCCTAGGGCGTATTGACTTCTCGTCTAGTTTTGGAGATGAAGCTCCTGGAGTTTTTTCTCCATCGCCGCCACCGCCAGTTTCTCTTTCGCGCTTAACTCTTAAAGTTGCTTCAATAATAGAAAGACTTTCTAGTTCTTTAAATAAATCTTCAAATATTTTAGCAAACTCATCAAAAATTTCACCTTTAAGTGCAGCAATTGATCGTTTTAATTCATTAATCATTTCTAAAGCAGCAAGTTTTCCTGCTTTTTTCCACAAAGAAACAAAACCTTCAGGGTCAGTATCGCTTAAAGTTTTTTTAGCCAAATCCGTTAAAGCAGTCATCGTAGGCTGCATGTATTGAGTGATTAGACTAGAATCAAATGCTGTTTTAAAAGCATCCGACATTCCGTTTGCCATAAAATATGCCGCTCCGAGAATAGACGAAGGGTCTTTAACATTTGCACTTGCACCAAATTTTTTGGCTGCTATATCAACTAATGTTGACATCTCAGTATCAAACATAGGAATAGCGCCATCTCTCATAGAAGATATTGCCGTTGGCAATGATTTCATTGAATCAGAGAAAGTCTTGGTCATATTATTGTGAAAATCCAACCCCAAATCACCTATAGAATTTAAAGCCTTCTTAAACTCTTCCTGTGTAGCAAACCCTGTTTTTTTAAGAATATCTACTTGGTCATCAAAATTTTCCATTAACAAATCAAATTTTTCTTCTACAATTTTCTTTTCATTCTCAATAATATTTTTTGCAATTTCCCTTTGCTCAGCTTGCAAATCTCTATTAAAACTTTGATCAAGGTCTTTTAATTCCTTAGCTGCTGATAATTTAGCTTTTCTTTCTTCGCCATCCATCCTTCTCGCATCTTCATAACGACCTTCGTATATGGCAAGTTTTCGTTCACGAATATAATTTTCAGCATCAACACTTCGGTCACGAATCATTTCGCGACGTTTTTCTTCATAATCTATTTTCTTTGTTAATTTCTCTTCGGCTTCTGCAAGAGCTTCTATGCCGGAAATCATGTCATCATACCCATCAAGCGCATTTTCTTTTTGCTTGTCAAGCTGCTTCTTTATTTTCCCAGATATTTTATCAAATTCTTGATCAAGATTACCAAAGAATTTTTCTGTCCAATTTGTTTTCATTTCTAACAATTTATTTTTAATACCTTTTGCAATCGCAGAACCAATACCCTCACCACCAGCTTGCGCATCAGGCGCAGCTTTAACAACAGAATCTTTAATCTCTTTAGCAACTTGATTTGGGTCAGCAAAAAGTCTTGCTATTGGAAGGTTAATTCCTTTACCAGTTATTTTTTCATAACTCTTATTTAATTTATCTTGAGCCTTTTGAGACAAAATAGCAGCTGCCCCAAAAGCTCCCCCAATACCTTTTACTATTTTTCCTGAAACATTTGCAACACCAGTCTTAATAGATTTACCAAATCTATCAAACGCTTTTTCCGCAACAAAAGTTCCTGCACCAAAAGCTAGCAAAGAGGATCCCATAGTTGCTAAGGCAACGCCAGCAGGAGCAAAAACCACGCCAGCAGCAACACCCATGCCTACAAGAACACTGCCAACAAACAAAGCTAGTTCTCGCAACTTTGCGGCTATTGCTATAAACATTTTTATTGAATTATCAACAACAGTTGCAATAAAATCCCCGACCATTTTAGAATTTGAAATTAACAAATTTGCTATAAATGACATTAATTTTTTAACAACAGCAAAAGCTTCATACACTATGCTAAGCATTAAAGCTTTCATGTTCTTCATGGCAGACACACCATTGCCTCTAAAAGCATCACCAATTGCGCGACCAAGCAAGATAAACCTATTTATCATTCTTGTTAGCACAGGAACCATAACTTTAGCAACATATTGGACACCAGAACTTTTTGCAAAAGAATTAAATGCTGATGCAACCCTTCTAATCATTTCAGCTAAAGTAGTCAAAGCACCAGAAGTTTTTTGACCTTGTTCTTGCAATCCTAAACGAGTAAAGCCTCCAAAAGCTTGAACCATATCCATAATCGGATTAGCCAGAGTGATAATTGCTTCTTTTACTAACGCAAAAGCTTGTTTAATCTTATCCATAGCAACAGCTGTTTTAGCTCCTGAAGATTTTATAGACGAGAACATTCCAACTATTAACAAAACAATTGGAGCAACAAGCATGGCTAGCGCATTAAATTTTAAGAAAGTAACAACAAGGCCAACTACTGCTTTTCTAATTCCACCTATTGCCCCTATAGCCAAACCGCTAGCACCAGTAAACGCATTCAACCCCGTAAGCATTTTTGAACCAAAAGACAACGCTGAACCTTTAGTATTTGCTTTATGTAATAAAGCAGCACTAACTGCAGCTTTTCTTTGCGACAAGTCCATTTTGAAAATAGCCGAAGTAGCAGCCCTTAAAGATGGAATAATTTTGTTTGTCCCAGCAAACAACATAGTTGTCCACAATTTAATTATTTTGCTACTTTGCATAGAAGAATTTATTTCTTTAATTGACAAAAGTAATTGCCCACTCATAATCTTGGCTGTTTGAGCAGAAACACGCCCCATCTCTGAAATTGAACCAGTCAACGCCTTCATAAGGCTAGGGCTTACAGATCCCAAAATCCCAGATGAAGCTTTTGATCTAGCCTGGCTAATCATGTCAAAACCTTTATAAACATTTGCTGGTTTAATCAATTTTTGATTATCAATAATAGTTCTTGCTGCACCTTTACCAATTTTTCCAGCGCCAGAAGACAAATTAGACAAAGCAGTTTTACTTATTTCAAAAGCGGCTTGAGAAACAGATTTAGAAACTTTAAGCAACGAAGACCCAATTTTGCTTCCACCATCCATTATTTTTTTAGATATAGATTTTACAGCAGGAGTAATTGGGTCTGCAACAGCAGATGCTGCTGCTGCTTTTTGAGCTTTTCTAACATCTAACCTAGCCAACAAATCTTTATTGATCGGCAAAGGAGCTCTCGGCGTGTGCCCATCAATAATAGGTAATTTTCTTTGCCCCAAAGATGGTTTGAGTATCCTATCTCTTTCTTTAATTGTTGCTAAAGGACTTTTTACTGATCTTGCTACATCATCTACAGAACTTGTTGCTTCACTAACAACACCATCTGGCCCCATTTTAACTTTTCTAAAACCAGAACCTCCGCCAACAGGAGAGCCAGACCCCCCTCCTCCTTTTGCTAAATCTTTTATTTTTACAGATTTGGCATTAATAAAATCATTGCTAATAAATTTGTTTGGACCAATAAACAAATTTGGCCCCTTAAATATGTTAGCCAAAGCGCTATCTATTTCTAATTCAAACTCATCAAGAGTATTAATGAGAGTACCTACGAGACTACCATCAGAAGCTGCCGCCACTACTCCCGCTGCGGCTCCCGCTGTTCCAACTTGCGCGGCTTGTTTTCCAACAGATTTTCCAGCAGAGCCAGCAGTTGAAGTTGCCGCTGTTGCTTGAGCAGCTTTCAATGCTTTCGCACGAGCGGTATTTAAATCTTTCAAAGTTTTATTATCTTTAGTTATCAAATCCTTAGTAGCTCTTTCAAGGGCTTCTTTTTCATTATTAAGGGATTTTAACCTCTTGTTAGATTCAGTAATTTGTCTCCCAATTAGTCTTGCTTTTGAATCTTTGCCTTCAGCAAGTGCAGCAGCTTTTTGCTCTGTAAGGCTTAAAATTCTTGCTTCTTCAAGAACAATTGCTTGCGCTTTAGATGTAGGCAAAATGTTTAATAGTTTTTCTTCATTTTTTGCAATTTTTTCTTTTAACTTTAATATTCTGTTATCAATTTCTCCTATTTCTGTATTAACAGGAATGTCCCCGGTTACTAAAGGTGCACTAACAATAGGTTTTGGAACGGCGGGTGTTGAAGAAACCCCAGAAGTTGTTGGAGAAACTTCTGGCTTGTCAATCACAGGAATTTCTGCTGCTTTACTAATTGCCTCGGCAGCTTCATCTAAGTTTTCGCCAACAGTATCAATTTTTTCTGCAGCACCAGTAATAACTTCCTTTGTACTTTCCGCTGCTTTATTTAATTCTTCTATAGGTTTTTGTATTGTGCTAATATCACCTTTAAATAAATCAGCAGCAGATTGTGAAATTTTACTTTCGGCCAACAATTCTTCTAATGAATACTTTGCACCAGTTTTCATATTTTTAGTTTTTAACAATTGCTGAACTTTATATTTTGTTGCTGACGCTTCTGTTGCACCAACATTCATTTCCGCAACACCAGAAGCCGCTTTACCAGAAGCATCCATGGCGTTATATCCAAGATTTCTTACACTTTTTGCGTATACATCAGCTAAAGCATAAGGAGCAATAGATTTGGCTGTTGCCGATTGCTTGGCCATATTTCCTGCCCTAGCTGCCTCACCAAAAGATGACACACCCTTACTTGTTTTTGCATCTAGTGAACCATATACCGCACCTGAATCGTCTGCAAACATCTTTTTAATATTCTTAAACCTATGCGCAGCACCTTTCTGCATTTTACTTAATGACTGTTTTGTTTTCTTATTGACTCCATCTAATTCTAATTTTAAAGATTTCATCACTTCGTCAATTTGCTCTGCAGGAACTAGGCTATTGATAAGGCCGCTCATTGCCCCCGGAACATCATTTAAAGTACTCCTCATCATTGCTGCAATAGCTTTAATTTCTTTAGGGTTGCCCTTGGCTGAAACCTCAAAATCATTAATAGCTCTAAGCATTAATTCTTTATAAGTAACTACTTGTCTCTTAGTTGAATCAACCATAGATGAGACTGGGTTAAGAATACCGCCTGGCCCTTTATCAAACCCAGGGATTCCTCCGCTTACAGGAACTGAATCACCAGCAGGAACCATAAAGGCAATATTTGGTCTTCTTGGGCGCGGAACCGTTCTTGCGGTTGATTGGCTAGCTGCAGGGCTAACTGCTTTAAGCCTTTTATTCAAATTAGTTAATTTTGTTTGAGCCCTTCTAAGGTCTTTATTAACTTGGGTTTGACTGTGATCTATGGTTTCAGTTATTCCATTTAAAGCGTTAAATGTTTCAGCGCTTTTAGCTGTTTCAATTGCTTCTTTTGCAAGTCTCTTTATATTATATTTAGTCTTCCGTATCTCTGCCTTAATCAGATCTCTTTGTTCAACAATTCCTCTTTTAGGTGATGCTATAAGAGGAGTAGGCTCCCCAGTTCCCATTGGTATAGTGCCTCTACGAACACGCACCCCCCTATTGCTTTTAGATGCCCTAAGAGCATCCCGTGCAGTTACTCCGCGCTGATATTCTTCTTTTTGCTTTATAATTTTTTCAATATCTGCAGCTTTCTGAACATCAGTCCTGAGTTTTACAGCTACGTCATCTGCTTTCTTTACAGCCCTTTTTGAAGCTTTTTTTGTTTCTTGGGCTAAAAGCTCTGCTTCTTCTTTTGCTTCTTGACGAGCTTTAGATGCTTTTGAAAGCATGGTGCTAGTCTGTTTAGGCTTTCTTTTTTTAGGAGCACCCTTGTCTGCTTCTCTCTGCGCATCTACCTCATCCATTCTTCTTTGAGCTGTTTTCCTAGCAGTATCGGCTTTTTTAAAATTTTCAATTTCTTTTTTAAGATCTTCTTCTGTCCCCCCGAAATCTCGCATGTAATCGCCCATTAGTTCCGCACTAGGGTTAGGAGTTGTAGACAATCTTCTTAGCGTCAGAACTTTCTTTTCCCTTAACTCAGCAGCTGCTGCCTGTTTTGCTGTTAAAGGAGTTTGCCCAATAAGTTTTCCATCTTTATCAAATTTTGCTTTATAGCGTTTTATAGGGGCAGACGAAGTACCTCTTCCAGTTTTTTTGATCTCTCTATCACTTACTACTTTTGCAGATTCTGCTAATTCTTCTGCAGTCAATCTGTGTTCTTGCGCAACTCTTAAAAGGTTTCTATCTAGGGCTTCAGAAAAACGTTTAGCTTTTTCGGCTTCAAGTTGTTGAATTTTTTTGGCAATATCAGGATTAGTTGCGGCACCAGGAAGTTTTTTTGTTTTTGCAATTTCACCCCCCAATGGCTTGACTTCATTCTTTGCTCTTTCTGTAGCAAGATCATAACCTTCACGAGCGGTAATACTTCTTGCGCCTGAAGATTCGGCATTGCGAATTGCAGACTCTATTCTTGTCCTTCTTACTTCTGTTGTTTGTTTTAATTCACTTTCAAGACCTCTTATTTGTGTGTCAATAGCCGTACCAGTAACAGCATCCGGGGCCATCAATAGAGCTTGGCTTGTACTAAGATCTTTACCTTTCTTAACTCTGTCGCTTATTGTTTGTCTTTCTTTTAGCAACTGATTGAGATTTTTTTCAACCAACCCAACCTCGGCATCTTGAGCAAGTCTTGAATTTACTATTCTCTCAAACTCTGTAAGAGTAAGTTTTCCAGGAATAGTTTTATTAGACCCCAACCCAAGATTTGTTTTTGGAAGCATTTTTCCAGATTGCCCTTCGTTGAAAACTTCCATAATGTCATCAACCGTTTGCGTTGGATACATTTGACTTGTTATATTTGCAAAAAGTTCTCTAACGTCACCAGCAGATTGCTTGCTGCCATCAAATATTCCTGTAGGAACACCTAACTTCCCAATAGCATTTGCTTTTTGACTAAGAGCAACAATTTCTTCAACAGCCTTTTTACCTTTTCCAACAGTCATCTTGGAAACTAAATTACCCCCTTCGGATATGTTTTTAATTATTGAAGCTTTTGTTGGAGCAGGGATTTTAAACGTTTTACCGCCAGCAAGGTTTGAAATATCTTTTAGTTCTTCAGGAATCGCTCTTCCAAAAGAAGTATAAAATCCCGCTATTTCTTTTCCAGTTATTTCAACTAAATCTTTTTTACTAGATTCAAGAACCCCAGCAAGTGCCATTAATTGTGATGCTGATGAAACCTTGCCTAAAACACCGCTTCCCCCCATAGGAATATTGAAAACTGGTTTACTAACAGACTTATTAATAATTTCTTGTGGTTTGAATACAGGCAGAGCAGGTGTTTTTGGTAAAGTTTTCCCAGACGGAAGAACTACTGGTGCAGTAGGTGCAGGAATTGACGCTAATTTATTTTTTGCGGCAATTAAATCGTTTACTGTTTTTAAACTTGCCTTGTTCCAATTTTGAAAACCCGCGTCTACATTTGGGTTTGTTAAAGATTTTAAAAGTTCTGTTCTTCTTTCAATAAGCTCATCAAGATTCATTGATGATGGAAGCTTGTTTACCGGCAACCCTCTTGGGCCGAGTTGTGGTAGTACCTGCGATCCGGGAGTTAATTCCTTACTAGGATTAACTGGTATAGCTGGGCGATTTTTGTCAGCAGTTTGTTTAGGGGGGCCGCGAGGAGATGTCCCGCCAGTAGAAGGAGAAGACGGCCCAATCCCCTTGCCACCTGGACCAAATTTGCCGCCTGTGCCGCCTGTAAATGTGTTTCCTACAAAAGTATTATTTTGAAATATTGAGCCAATAGTTTTTGCAACTTTTGAAAGAGCCCCTTTTGTTCCATCAGCCAAAGTTTTAACACCCTTGGCTGAACTTTTCTCAACAGAATCAGTTATTTTCTTTGCAGCTTCCGCAGCAGTTTTAGCTTTAGTACTTTCATTTGACATCAGAGTAGACAACAGCTCAGATGTAGATGGAGCTTGCTCTCTACGATCCCTTAAAAACTTTTTTGCCATGCCCATCGGACTTGCCAATGTTGATCTACTTTGATTTGGAAGAATATTTGATTGCCTAAGAACATCTAGAGAAGAAGAATCCAAACCGGATACATCTAAAGGCCTTTTCCCACCTAAACCAAATGGAAGCCGACTTGCCCTGCTTGAGCCTTGAACCAAAAACCCTTGGCTTCCTGGTAACTGAGTAACAGCTTTTGCGCCTCTAAGTAAATTAGGGTTATTAATAATATCCATCAAGCTAACGGCAGAAACTCTTGCTTTCCCAAACCCAAGAGTTAATCTCCCTAAAGCTTGAACAACACCACCAAACAAAACTCTAACAGTTCCAAAAGCCAATGTTAAAGGACCAGTAACTGCCATGAGAAGCATAAATGCGCCAACAACTTTCTTTACATAAGTTGGCATATCTTGTATAGCTTTTGCAAATTTTTGAAAAAACGGAAGAACAAATTTTACAAGATCATCTATAATGGGAACAATTGCTACACCCATAGCAACAATTGAAGCTTTGAGTGAATCGTATCTAACCTTTGGAGTATTGCGACTTAACTCCAACTCCTGTTCAGTTATCTTGGCAGCATAATTCTCAACATCAAAACCCATAGACAGATAAACTTTTGAAAACTCTGTTGCTGTTTCAGAAATAAAGTCAATACTTTTACCGTTTGCTAAAGCAATCTTTTGCAATTCTGATTGCGCATCAATTTGACCTTGCTTAATCAGTGCGGCCCTACGGGTTAAACTACTATTTGTTGCAGAAATTTGCTCATTAGCACCACGATGTAGTTTTCCTATATCCTCAATACTGCGTACAGTAATTTGTTCTAACCCCGCAGACTTTAGCCTTAAGTTAACATTTCTTTCAAGAGCTTGAGCAATTTTGTATTCTTCAGTAACAATTCCTGACGCATAACCTTTTGATTGATCTTGCCCAGGACCTTTTAATGACTCTTGAAATTGCCCCATTTGGTTTAATGTTGTTGCCATTCTTGGCCCTTGACGGACACCAAACATTCTTGATGCTAATTCAAGAGTACCCTGCTTCCCCTTGGCTTTTTCCAAAGCAAGGAAACTATTAGTCAAGTCATTTAAGTTTTCAATACCAATACCAGCTGCATATTTAAAATTAGGTCCAAGTTCCTCATTCAACCCAGCAATTATTTGTGTGTTCTGTTTTGTTTGAGCAACCATTCTTTGCAAAGAAACTTTTACAGAGTTAGCTGAAGCTCCGACTTGAAAACCGGTTGCAATCATCGGAACAACCATAGCAATAGCTTCAGTCATATTTAAACCAAACATAGTTGCAGCAGCAGAAACTTCAGGAAACGCTTCAGCAATGTTTCTTAATGACATAACCGTTTTGTTTTCAACTATGTTAAACATTGCCATCTGACCACGAAGCTCCGCCCCTATCTCGGCAGCAACTTGCGCATCGTTAACCTGAACACTTCTACCTAGTTCTCTTCTAACAGCCAATATATTTTGATACATCGCTGAAACAAATTCTTGCGAAGCGGTAATATCAAGATTACCGAGTTTTTCCATCTCGGCAGTCATTGCTGTCAAGTTGTACAACATCTGTTCACTTTCTATTGTTGAATTACTGATCCCGATACCTAACTCAGCAAAATCTCCGGCAATTGACTGAACAAGAACTCTAGACACGCCCCACTTAGCAGTAATCTTATCTAAAGATTTTCCAAGCATATCAACTGCGGCTCTAGCTTGTACCTGGCTGGAAACAAACTTACCATTAGCGTCAACGGTAGACATGAAGTTATCATTTAAAAGTTTTGTAATTCTAACATTTTGAGTTTCTAATTTACTAAATTGAAAAAACGCTTCCCTCAACCCCATAATAATTGGAGCAGAAAAATTTCTAGTAAAAAGATACCCTGATTGCTGAGCAGCTGTACCCAGACCCGATACCTTTTTCCCATAATTTATTAATTCATTTCCACGAATTAAACGAGAAAATGAACTTTGAGCGCTAATAGCGCTATTTAAATGCCCTGTTGTTTGAGCAAAGGCTTGATTGAATTTTGCACTTCCGCTTGCCGCTCTGTTTAAATTAGAATATTCTTTATTTAATAATGCTAAACTCTTTCTAGCTTGTTCTATAGAAGCAGCCAGTAAATTATTGTTTTTAGATAAAGAAAAAGTAACTTTTGAAGCATTAACCGCACCAGTAGTGGTCAGCCCTAATGCTTTATTTAAAGCACTTGTTGAATTACCTAAAGAAACTTGCCTACTTGCTAAACTAGCAATACTATTAGCTAAATTATTTAATTCATTAGCAATTATGGCTGTAGCAGAAGTAGCGTTGTCCGTGACAACGGCATTTATCCTAATAGATTCATCACTTCCGCTAATATCAGACATAGTTTGTACTATAAATTATCGCACAATAGAGAAAATTAAGCAATGCCGTATTACTTGTCAGCATACAACTCAGGGAAAGCTTGTCTTCTATCTTCATCAGTTGTAGCCCCCATACCGAAACCAGAAATGCCTTTAGATTTCATCTCCATCGCAGATGCTGGCTTCTTCGGTTGAACAGGAGCAGGGTCATACCAATCATCGTCAAAATCAACATCTGCGCCTTGAGCGGCAGCAGCAATTTTCATGTTCATTGAAGTTTCATTTGCACAAGCACGATACAACAAAAACAACTCATTTAATGTCAGTTGGCTTTCTAATTCATATAAGTTCAACCATGAACCTGTTTTTACAAACAATTCCGATTCATACTTGAGGAGAGGAATATCCTCCCAACTGAGAGGCTCACCATCCTCTCCGCTTACAAGGAAGGGTCTGACCCCATTGCGGCTGACATAACTTCACCGAACGAACGCAAGTCAAGAACATCTTCAAGAGCTTCTTTGTTAGAAGCTAAAACTGGATCAACAACCGACAGGGCAATACCTGCAGCTTCAACCATGATGTCAATGTCAGCGTCAGTCAATGTATCTTCAGTTTTAAGATCCTTAACAACTTTCATAAACTTACGAAGACTACGAATTGTCAATGGCTTAATTACACGAACTTTACCATCTGCAAATAGAATTTCTCTACCTGCCAGAATATCATTATTTTTATCACTCAATTTAATCACCTGTTCCTTTTGTTTGAGAAGAAAGCAAAAAGCCCCTTCACAATAAGTTTACCACATATTGTGTCGGGACTTCAAGCTTTACAAACTATATTTTATTTAAATATTAGTCTTGGTCAACGATCTTGCCGTATTCATAACCACTGTCTGCAATGGTTGGAAGAATGCGGAAACCTACCGTAAACATCGTTGCCTCTGCACGCTTCATTGAAATCATTGACGATTCCATTGAAACAGCACGCTTTGCGTAGAATTTACGAGTCTTAATCGCTACAGCACTTGAACCTGGTGCTGAACCAGTTACAACAACACCCTTCTCATTTGGGTACACTGATTGTGTTCCAAACATGAAAGTATGAGTGTTAGCTCCATCTGGAGCATTCACAACGATGTCGCCATCGTCATAGTTCCAAGCTGTTGTCAAGTTAGTCAAAGTTCCTTCTGCAAGGGTTGTCTTCAACATAACCTTAACTTTTGATTGAATCAACTTAGCTGCATCGCCAAACTGATCTACCTCAATGTCAACAATTTCTGGTTCCCATGAAATTTCAACACCGTTTGTTGTTGCACCTACATCTGTAAAGCTGTTCATAGCTGTGATGCTAGTTGCGTTTGCGTTGGTGCCAAGCTTAATTGTTGCTTCGCCAACGACTATATTTGCTACTGTTACTGCCATTTTAAATCCTCCTGATTTAATCTAATCGGAATATCTTCCGACCTTTTTTATCGCGCCATTGCGCAATCTTCTTTGAATCTTCAATACCGATTTCGTTTTCACGCTTACCGATACCTAAACCCTTCATCCATTCAAAATCGTATACCTTGCCCGAGATTTTTACCACGAAGCCAGGTTCTTTTCCAATGTATGTAATTGTAGTGTATACCATATTTTATTATAACACAATCTGTTAAGCGCCTAAGCGCAATATAGAGTATACCACATTAATAATCAACATTTTTAATTTTAAAATCAAGGTTCATTCTGTACCAACCCTCTTTCTCTATTGGGGCTGTCAAGCTAGAACCCACCATATAAGAGGCCAAAGGCCTTACTTCTGAAGGAGATATCCCCCCACTTTGACCAACTTGATCACCTATTGATAATAAATTAATTATTCGCTCAGACAACGAAAACAGCCTAGAAGCATCTGTGTCAAAAATAGAATACCGAATGTAATCGCATCTTATCCAATACTGCTCAACATCCGGAACCCGAGGCTGATACAAATATGTGACAAACGGGGCAGCCTCATTGTTGGTAGCTATTACAGGAAAAAAACTCATAGTTTTACCAGCTAAAGAAATCAATGTAGCATCACTAATTAGTCTTGAGTTAACATCATAAATACTAATACCCACTACACCCCCCTTGTTAATTTAATAAATGATTCCCTAAAAGTTTCTTTAAAAAATTCTTTAGCATCATCACTAACATCATCAACATCCCCAACATTACTTGCTGTTATCAAAAAGGTATCGTTATCATTTTCTAAACGCACTACACCGTATTCGGGGTTAATTTGTTGCAATTTTAGTACAGTTGCCTCAGCTGCTTCAGCCATAGCAGTTTGTTGATCAAGACTTATTTTGTTTAATTTATCAATATAATTATCAACATTTCCGGAAATAATAAATTTTATCATTGCGGCTCCACAACTCTTTTTAGCATAACCAAAGTATGATGTTTTTTACCAGAAAAACCAAATTTAGGTTGTATCCCTATAATTTCATAAATATCAGAATTAATAGCATTACCGTATCTATCTTTCACTTCCCCAATTCTGTTTGCAAAAATTAAATACTCATCATACTTTAAGGGAACGATTGCTTCATAGTAAGATATGTTTTCATTATATGGAGCGATTCTTTTTTCGCCTCCAGTTGAAGAAAGCGTAGGTGTTTGAAATTGGAAATTAATTACACCAGCACTTGTAAACGTTGGATACTTTTGACCTGCAGCATTTGTTGTAATACTTTTAGTAAAAACAACGCCGTTGTGAGTAAAACGAAAATATGTACCATAGGACATAATTAGACCACATAATCCATAATGAAAATTGTGTAGTCCATAAGTAAAATGTCGGCATCAATATTGCCGGTTGATTCATAAAATGAATCCTTTGTATCATACTTAATAATGTCCATATCTACACTCTTCATCCCGTGCCTTCTATATTCGGAGTCTCCCGTCATCATGTCTGCAAGAAGCAAATTTGTTGCCTGCTCAATGTTATTAGGAACAAATTGCCAGCCAAAATCTCCTTGAACTTTATAGTCATCTGAAGCGTTAAATTTATTACTAACAACAATCACCTGAACACTGTCTAGGAACGAATTCTTAAATTGAATCCAATTACCGGATTGAAAGTTAAATGGCTCTCTTGATTTTTCAATATTGTTTATTGAGTTATTTGTTGAATCATGCAGCAATGTTTCGTCATCATCACCGACATTCATAGTTACCGAATAAAGATTAACTATTGGTAATGGGAGAGGTAAAGTACTTTTATTGTTACCATTTAAAATAAAAAATTTATTTGAATAAAATTCAAAAGATTGTCCACAAAATGTATTAATTATATTACGAACTCTTTTCTCATAAGAATCAAATTTGTCATAAAAATCATTTTCTAAATCAGGGTATTCTTCAAAAAACAAATCAATATCACAATACGGTGTATAAACATTTATATATTGTGATTGCGTATATGATGTACCGCTTACTGTGTAAGTAAAATCTACACGATGTCTGCCTGCTGAATTAAGAACATAGATGCCAGAAGCTTGTTGACCATATGTAATCGTATAAACACCAGTTCCGGTTCTTGTTGCATTAGTTGGGCCGCTAACAAGTGAACCGAACTCGTGGTAAAGACTTGTAGAAACAACATTGGATGCAGGATCACTTGGCAAAGTTAAAGTAAGTGTTTTACTTGTGTTAATTTTTACATCATCCATGATATATTAATTATAACAGAGAACGCCTTCTAAGCCTTAGAAGGTTTGCATCGCCAAAGACACTTCTAGGTCACTAACCTGAGCATCTAATTCAGAAACACCAGCCCCGCCACTAATGTCAAAAGAAACAATAGCATTGCTAGAGTTTTTATAAAACAAAATTTGATCGGCATAGTTGATAGCAATTTCCCCATATTCCAAAGAAGTTGGAGTGTTCGTAACTGTGCCTGAGTTTTTTATTTTTATAACATTAGCCATTTTGCCTCTTAATTAAAATGTTCCGCCATCATATGTAGCTGTATTAGCTGCAACATTAGAAAGGAAAGAACTAAATGCCTGAACATCTGTACCAATAGCAAGACCTAATGCAGTTCTTGCAGTTCCGGCAGATGTTGAACCAGTACCACCGTAAGCAAGACCTACAGCAGTACCTTGCCATACACCTGTACCAATTGTTCCAACCGAAGTAAGACTTGATGTAACAACACTTGAAGCAAGAGTTGTATTAGAAAGAACAGCTGAACCACCAATATAAAATGATTTACCCGCAACAATATTAAAATGCTCAGAAGATGTCCATGCGTCTGTTGCATCAATCCAATTCAAAGTCTTATCCGTTGTTCCTTTAACCGTAATTCCTGCGCCATCGGCTGTTGTGTCATCAGGAGTTGCGACTTGAGCAATAACAACATTTTTATCTTCAACAACCAAAGTAGATGTATTAAGAGTTGTTGTATTGCCTTGAACCAACAAATCTCCCGTTACAGTCAAATTACCTGGAGTAACAACATTAGCAGCGAGCGCTACTGTGCCAGATGTGTAAGTAATTTGATTCTCTGTCCCAGACAGAGTTGGAAGTGAACTATCAACATATGCTTTTGTAGCAGCATGAGTATTTGCACTTGGTGTTGGAACAATGACTGTCCCCGAAAATGTTTTATTCCCAGTAATAGTTTGAGATGTACCCAGTGTAGTGTATGCACCATAACCACCGATTGCGAGAACAGATGTCGCACTACCGCCAGCTCCGCCAGTTCCTGTACCGTAATACAAAATATTGTCTGCTTCGTTAAATGCTAGTTCCGCATTTTCTAAACTTGTTGGTGCACCCGCTGCTCCAGCAGATGACCTTCTTTTAATTCTCAGCGTATTTGCCATTAGTAGTTTCCTCCATCCATTAATAAATTAGCTGCACTATGGACATGATCTGCCCTAGCCGCCAACTGACTAGTTCCAACAATGCCAGCCCTTGCAATATCAGTGACCGTTGTAGCTAGACTTAAACTTGCTAAATTAATTGTACCACTTGATTGATTTAACACCGTAATATCTGTAGTTACAGCAACATTTGAAACATCCGTTGTTGTTACTTGAACCGTTGTAATATCAGCTGTCACGAGTTACATCCCCAACTACCGTACAAACACCAGCTATCAGAGTTGTTATTGTTGCCCCGTTAGTTTCTTGAAAGTCATAAACATAAGACCCGGCAGCGATATTTGCTGTATTGGATGCGGTTAAAGACATTACTACAACCCCGTTTGCGGCATTAGTCAAGGTTGACGAAAAAGTAGCAGCAACAGTAACAGAATTTTTTTTCTTGCGAATTTGGCCGCTATATGTTCTGCTCGTGATGTTCACATTAGCATTAGCGCTGTCTTTTACACGCAATTCATGAGCATAAGTATCGCCTTGATATATCGTGATATTTCTTGATCCAGCCATATGTTCTCCTATAAGATATTATACTAATTTTCTTAAGAGAGCAAAGCCGCCCATGTATCTCTATCAACAACACCAGTAACTGGAAGTTTATTTTTTTCTTGAAACTTCTTGACCATACCTTCGGTCACGTTACCAAAATCACCATCAGCTCCCGCAGCAAAACCTTTTTTAGTCAATAGATTTTGCAATCTCTTAACAGCGTTTCCTTTATTCGGATTAGAAATTATTGGCAGTGACGCTGGGTCAACACTAGGGCTTCCTTCCTTAACAACTTCTTGTTTATTTTCAGCTACAGACTTTTGCTCGGTTGTCGTACCAAAAATACTTGCTGGTTTTGGATTAAGCAAAAGCCAATCCTTAACAGCTTGAGGAACCGCATCACCCTCTGTATAGCGAATATGCCATGGTTCGCTCGGAACCACTTCCCATGAAAATCCAAATTTTAAAACATTAGCAATAAGCCATTTCAAACGCTTTGGTTCCCCAGCAGTGTGAATATCTACAGCCAAACCCAAATTATGCTGACTCTTGCCTGGTGTAGCCAACATAGCCATACCTTTTTTAAGGTACCAAGTTTTGCCTTCAAAAGTTTTTGTACTCTGATTAGTGATTGGTTGTAGTTGATATCTTTGCAAGAACCCAGCTTTCTGAGCGTCATAACTTCTATAAGTATCTCCCGAACTAGTCGGCTTCAATTCAACACCATCTTTTTTAGCAGCATCCACCATCGCATTCCATGCATCAGCAGCAAGGTAATGTAACTTACCTCCCTGCGGAATATCACGGAGTAGCGATGGGTGGAGTTTGCCAGGTTCTACATTTTTTAAACTAATTGGTAATTTAACCGGAACAATGATGTCCCATTCAACTTTTTTACTCATGTAGACTCCTTAATTTAAATTATTTACCGCGACCAAAAGCTGGATCGTTTGGATTCAGCCATCGCATAATTACTGGAACTAAACCAGCAAGTGCCGCTGTTGCGATATCTTTTGGACTTGTGTTTCCTGTCATATAAACTGCAAGACCTGCTCCAACACAAGATCGTGCATAAGACGCTAACATTTTCTTATTATTCTCATTCAATAAACTAGACATTGATCATCCTCCTAACACCCATTGGTGCCGACTATCATTATACAACACCAGACATTAAAGGTAAATTAATCGGTATCGTTTTTGAATATTTGGTGTAGATAATGGATTACACAAGCAGTTATCGTAGAAAATAAAGCAATCTTTTGCGTCATACCAGAAAGTGTGTAATAAACAACAACGCTTCCGGCAATTGTAAAAGCCAAACCAGCTGTTATATCCCAAAGTTTTTTAACAAACCCCAACCAATCAAATTTTTTCATCTCTATACCCTCCTTAACAGAATACTTGAAAATGCTATTTTTAGCATAATTTGTATCATCATCATCTCCGCCAGATATTTCTCCAGCCATCTCTTGCTCTTCTTCTTTTCTTGCAGCACGATTAGAATCTCCACTAGGACTTCCCCCACCAGAACTTCCGCCAGAACCATTTGAACCAGAACCACCAGCTACAGCGTTTGCAGCAATAGTGGCAACTGCTGCCGCTGCTGCAATCAAAGACCTACGATCACCAGTGTCAACTGCTGAACCAACAGCAATATAAGTATCAAACACTCCAGCAAAAACATTTATTTCTTCTTCAAATGATTCTTTAACTTCAACAGGTGCGTCTATAAGTGCTTCAGATATAGCCGCTCCATCTTCTGCCGAAACTTCGGAAACAACAACTGCAGCAAAAACTTCTGTTGCTTGTTCACCGTCAATGCTTTCAAGAACTTTGGGACTAGTTGCCAGCTCTGTTGCTTGGTCACTAGGAATACCACCTTCCTGTTCAATTACCAATGTAACAACTTGCCCAACTTGCTCGCTTGTAATTGATTCTGATTCTAAAACATCAACAATAACCTCAAGTGATTCTTTGTTAAGTTCGTTGCCCAAGACAGCAGTAAAGGTTTCAATCAAAACCTCAGTACTTACTTCTTCGTCAAAGACTGCACCAAGAGCAGCACCTAAATTGTCTGCGGTTAGACCGTCTTTCAATACATCAACAATGAGGTCAATGGTTTCTGCATCGGAAAGATCTGCATCAAAAACGCTGTCAAATACTGCTTCTGTTTCTGCTTGACTGAGATTTGTTTCAAGCAAGTCGCCAAGCACTTCCATAGTGTCCTCAACAGAAATGTCCTCATCAAACACAGCTTCCATAACTTTGTCTAAATCGCCAGAACTAATTGGGCCATCAAAGATTGATTCCAAAGCCGCCACCATATTCTCAGCAGAAGTATCTTCCGAGAACGCAGAATCCAAAACTGCTATAAGTTGTTCGCTAGTTATGTCCGCATCTAGCATTGTTGTCAGTGCTTCGGTGAATACATCTGCCGAAACATCTTCGGTAAACACGGCTTCTAAAACATTGTCAAGCTGAGTATCAGTAAGTTCCGCCCCAAGAAGTGTGTCAAGAACAGCACCAACTTCCTCAACAGTAATTTCAACGCCAGGCGTAAATGTATCTTCAAGAATGTTATCCAGTATGGCTGTCGTGATTGGCTCGTTGTCTTCTACATCGGTGACGGTATACTCATCTGGTGGAATTATTACTACTACCGTTTCAGGTTCTGTTTCTACTGGTCCAACTTCTATTGTCGGTAGTATCACTGTTGTTTCTGTTTCTTCGGGAAGCGTCACTACAATGGTTGTTTCTGTTTCTTCTGGCTGAGTGTATTCTGGTTCTGTGGGCGTGGTTGGCAATACAACGGGTTCAGAAGGGCCTGTAGAGCCTCCTGGTTGATTTTCTACAGGGATTACTGGTTCTGGCACTGTAGTGGTGTTATTTATAAAAACAGTCGTTGTTGTTTGAGGCGGAGTATAAGGCGCTTCGGTTGTAGTAGTTGTACTAGTAGTTGTAGTAGTTGTACTAGTAGTTGTAGTAGTTGGAACAGTTGTTGTAGTTGTTGTGGAAGTCGTTGTAGTGGTGGATGAAGTAGTGGTAGTTACTGGAGTTGGATCAAGAACAGTTGCATCAACAGTTACTTCAGGACCGTACACACACGGTCCTACGCCCTGATTAGAAAAACAACTTTGATTTCCCGCTTTGATACCAAAACGGACAGGTCCGTATCCAGTCGTGACAGGATTGCTGCCAGAGAACATTCCAGTGCTTAACGAGTAGTTAGTTCCTTGATTGGTCCAAACTCCCCAGCCACCCGATGTTGTCCCACCAATTTCGTCAAGGTCGTAAAAACTAACACCGTAAGCATATATGTCAACATTGCTTGATGTTGGTGCATCCCAATCAAGGTCAACACTTCCATCTGCGTTTGCAACAGCCGTTAGATTTGTGACTGCATTAAGGTATGGGGCAACTGTTGTTGTTGTTGTAGGTGGAACTGTAGTAGTAGTGGTAGTTGTACTCGTAGTTGTACTTGTAGTAGTGGTGGTAGTCGGTGTGGCAGATTCACTTGTCTTTGTGAACCATGATTCAGGAACTGGTACATAGGAACCACCAACCAAGTAATTCAATTTTACCCAGTTGCCACCACCATTTTCGTAATACCAAACAAGCAATTTCTGTGGAACTCCAGCAACAAAATATATTTCTGTGGTTCCGCCAGCGTTCCCTGAGTCATACCATGCGTCCACCCTGAGTACATCATCCAGATAAAGTTTTACGCCGTCATCTCCGTGCAGATACAGCGTGTATTGCCCAGTGGTTGGGGCGGTTATGTAGCCTTCGTACTTAACTATAAAGTCGTCATACAGTCCACAAATATTATTGCCAAATTGTTGGTCAATAGATAGATATGTAGTCGTGCATTGAACTGGCCTGCCAGACACGGTGGGCAGAGGAGGGGCGTTGTTGTATCCGTAGTTATTGTAAACAGTAACATTTAGTCCTGGCTCTACAGCTGCTTGAACCGAAACCAATGGCATAACCATTGATAAAACAAAAGCGGGAACAATGACCCACCACCCTTTTCTAAAATTTATTTTCATTTTATTCTTCTATAAAAATACATTCACCTGGGCAATCTTCAGCCGCATCAATAACATCGGCTAGCCTATCGTCTGCAAAAGAAGCCAACCCGCTTGCGCCTTCTGGGTTCCCTCGCAGCTTTGAATATACTTTCCCATTCTCTTGAACATACGCCAACCCATCCTCCAGCATGATGAACACATCTGGGGCTATCTCTGCACACAGTCCATCGCCAGTACATAAGTCTTGGTCAATCCAAACCTTCATTACTTCTTTCCATTTCTCTTCTTTAAAAGCGCATCAAAGTCTTTAACTTTTGTTTCGCCCATATAGCCCCACGCATAGCCTTCATCAATCAATGTTTGATTGATAGATACTTTGTTGTCATCAAGAAATACCCAACCCAAAATACGACCATACTTTTCTGAACTGTCTGGCTTTTCGGTTTTGATAACAATATTTGTTGCAGCATCAATTGCTTTTTTCAATCTGTCTTTTACTTCCAACCCCAAAACTTTTTCGGCTTTATCTGTTGTACGAGATTCAGGTGTATCAATACCGGCAAGACGAACACGTTGTGAATAAGAAATATCAAAACCCAAATCAATGTCAACATCAATCGTGTCCCCGTCAACAACTTTCAAAACTTTTTTTACGCGATACTCGTACATTATTTATTCTCCAAATGGTCTGGGATTCCATTGCCGTCTTTATCTTCATCAGATTTTTTTGATTTCATGCCATTAGACATAACCAAACCGCCAAGACTTCCTGTTAAGAAAACAGTAAGCGTTTTGAGCAAATCAATGAAAGCGGAATCGTTTGGCGATTGTTGACCGATTGGCTGTGTAACAAACATTAAAGCATAAACAAAACCAATAACCGTGATAGCAAAAACTGCTGCCAAAATAATTGCGACACCAAAAATCATTCGGGCATGCAGCTGTTCTGCTGTATATCGTTCTTTATTAAAGAAACTCATTATGGGGCCTCCTTGATCAAGTCCTCTGTGCATGTGCCACTAGGCACACAAATTGGTGGATTACATTCCGGGTTTTCCCAGTTCTTATACTCTTGACATGAATAGCGGTAACTACCGTCATACCCACAAGAAGTGAGGAACATTATGGCAAGAAAAGTAAATAAAAATATATAAATCCGGGTTATTTTTTTCACCCTCACATTATAGTTTAAAATTTATTTTTTAGATAAATACTGCTTAACTTCTGGCAAATACAAAATTTCGCGAAAATCTGTTCTCCCAGCTTCCCCATGCCAAAAAGTATTAAAAGCCAAACTAACTCTATTTTCCGAAAAAATTTCTGGAACACCGTGTGGTAAGTACGATGGGAACAATAATAGTGACCCCTGAGTAGCTGGCACCCACCAGCTCATAGAATTAAATGGATTAAAATCAGCATGTTGAAATGTTGAACTCATTTGTGGGCATGGATTAGTAAACATAATTTTATCTTCATCGGAAGATTTTATATAAAAAACTCCACTAAAAATACTGTTTGGATGAGTATGATTTTTTGATCCACCACCAGATGTCGCCGCATTCAACCAGCTTTGGGTTATATAAAATTTTGTTTTAGAAGTAATATCCAAAACTGCGTAAGCAAAATGATGTATAGCGTCAGTACAAAATTCTTTAATATTTTGAAGTTCAGGTTTATCTAGAACGTAATTATTTGCAGAGCCATGGCTGTTTTGATTATTGTAATTATTAGTCGCACTTATATCAATGTCTAGCTCTTTGTTTATGCACTCAATTTCTAAATCATTGAGTTCCTCTATGTAGTTATAGCGAACAACCGGTACTGGAAAAAGCCCATTGATTTCGGGCGAATTGTTTACCGAGGACATGTGATGTTTATATTAACAACTCTACGCATTATCGCGTCAGTTGGCAACCCTCCAGAATGTTCTATGTCCGCAGAAAATATTAACAAACTGTCTGCTATGGATGGGTTCTTTAGAAAAGGAACACGTTTGTCATCATAAAGTGTCGTGCACCCATTAGTGTCATCCATGTAGTAGATAGCCGTATATTGCATATGTTCTTCATTTTCTGTTTTGGGCACATCCAAGTGCGGCTCCCCAGCATGCTCTATATTGTGATTAAAAATCATATTGACATGCAAGCTGTCAATTGAAAGAATTGGTTTAGAAATTATCTCTGAAACTTTCCAAGCAATTGGTAAAAATAAATTTGTATGCGAGGATTGATTAACTCCATCAAAAATCAAGGTGTGTCTGAAACCGCTGTTTTTGAATTCGGTAGGCAAAGATCCTGTTTGAGTATTTGCATAAAAAAACCAAGGGAATTGACCAGGTGCTTCTATCTTATCCAGTAGATAATTTAAAAAATAACTACCAAAAACATTGTCAACTTTTTTATACATAACAGCTACTTCCAGCGAGGCCCAAGAACCCAACCAACAAGAGACTTGCGGGTTCCCTTGGTTATTGTACGCACTCTGTGACGAGTACGAGAATCAAACAATATAAGGCATCCTTGTGTTTTCGGCGCAATATAACTCTCACCTGACTCGTTGATAAGTTCAAGCTCACCACCTTCGTAATCTTCTGGGTTGGAAAGTTGTAACGAAAAAGAAAGTTTTCTGACAAGTTCTTTGTTTTGATTTACAAAATCGTTGCCCACACCATCGGTAGAATTACCAACAAATTGTGGTTTATAAGAAGTTGTTAAACCGCCATCGTTATGCCATTCATAATACTCACCCTTGTCATAAATGGTGTACTGAATGTGTTCGCTATCCAGTCCTTTTAAATCATACAAAAAATTTTCTCTGTTTGCACGTTCAATATAGTGCCATAAAAAACCACCCATCCAATGGGAACTTCTAACCCATGAATGCTTTGCCTTTCGCACTTCGTTGAACCCGTCCCCAACGTAAAGATTCACTGGTGAGGATTTAATATCTTTTTCAAAATCTTTCAGTAATTCTTTTTCCATAATTTTTATAACTTCATCAGGCAAACCAGTAAAAAACCAAATTGACTGAAATGCCGTATTTGTTCTATCACTCATCATCATCCACCATATCTGCTACTAAATCTACAAAAATCTTATACATATTTTCTGCTTCGTCAAATAATTTTTCTTTTTGAATTTCTTCATAAAATTTTGTTTTGCTATGTGTATGAGCATGAGGGTGATGAAGCGGATAGGTTGTTTTAACAAATTCATCAATCTCCACCATGTGTACCCACTCGGGATCTTGTAAATTATATTTTTGAGAATATTCAAACATCGCCCGATTGGGGTGTTTTCTGAGTTGATTTAAGGTTGTACAAAAAATGTTTGATTCTATGGCTTTGTTAGCAAACCTAATATAAAACTCAAGTCTTTCTGCTGCCGACCAATATCTAGGAGGGTCTGCTTCTTCTCTAAGGTCTGTTGTCATCCAAGAAGAAATGCATTCTAAAGGTTCCCTGAAAATACAAATTACATTTGGGCATTGCGTCATTGGTGTCAAACGATGCTGAGTAAGAGCAATTTGTAATCCTGGAAAAGCAAAACCTAATGTTGCCTCTAGGGTTCTTGTCCCAGTTCTTGGATAACCAACAGGTGTTAGTCTTCCCACCTCTGCTGCTCTTCGTTCCATACAAAATATCCTACCATATCTGGATGAGCGATGGGCGCTTCCCAGTCAACAGTGTCTGCATTAAAAACCCAAGAAGGATAAGGTTTTGGGGGTATAAAAACATCTAATTCTTCGCTGTAAGTATGACCAATTGCAGCAAAACGCTTTCGGATATTGTTATTGTACGAAGTTCGTTTACAGATCAAACCTTCAAACCACGGTCTAGAAGAATAAAAATTTTCCCATGCCTCTGACGAGCCTCCAACAACCGTACCGTCCAAATCAGTCTGGGTTTCGTTCTCATCAATGCCTGTAATAACATCAACAACAATAGAACTACTGCTATCAATAAGTGCGTAATGTGCCATTATGCGAAACTTATCAATCCACTACCAGAAGTAAAACTATGTCGTTTAAAACCTCCGCTAGTAGTACCTGCGCTATGACCCAAGCCAGCGCCAACAGTAATTGTTAAACTGTCTGCGTAGCGAACCATTACAATTCCTGAACCGCCAGCATTGCCTGTTTTCCCACCATATTGCCAAGAACCACCACGACCAGCACCACCGCCGCCTCCTGTATTACCACTTGCTGCAGAACCTACAGGTGGACCGTCATATGTTGGGTCATACAAACCTGCACCACCGCCACCACCAGCGCCACCACCGCCGACAGAACCACCACAATAGTTACATGGGTTGTTTGGTGCTTGGCTAACACCGCCACCACCGCCACCAAAATATTCGTTACTTCCTCTAATTGAAGTTAGTGTTCCATTACCACCTGTGTAACCTGAGTTGGTTGCGCCGCTTCCACCACCTGCTTGAAAAGAGCCATTAGCACCAAAATTTAATCCAGCATTACTGGTAGCACTACCGCAACACAATCCACCAGAAGCAGTATAAGAAGCAAATTGGCTGGTTCCGCCTGTGGCACCACCGCCACCACCGCCACCAACAGTAACTTGGAGTTGCTGACCGCTTGTCACATCCAAAGCACCTAAATTAGCAGTTGCTCCTCCAGAATTTTCAGCACCAACACCACCAGCCCTATAACCGCCACCTTGACCACCAGGACCAATTGCGTAATTACCTCCGTAACCAGAAGCACCGCCACCACCAGCAATAAACGCAAACGAAATTGGAAGACCTGATGCGCCACCGCGAGAATATGCATCAACCTGAAATGTGCTGTTATTGCGTTTAGTGTTAGGAGCAAGAGAGCCTCCGCCAACAGCTTTACCGCCAGTAGTGTTTTTCCTAATACGAGACATGGCTTATGCTGTGATTCGGTTAACGTATCCTGACAACGAAATAACGTTTGTAGTACCAGCTGCTGCACGGATTGTCAAAGCTGCTGAAGCATTACCTTTAAGAATCAAACCAGGAACTACAAGATACAAACCACCCTTAGTCTTTATTGTATATTCAATAATATCATCAGGATCTGTTACCCCACCAAAACCAAGCCGCAAAGCAACATCTGCTGAGTGGTTATTTTGTGCATAAATCCAAACTTCTTCAAATGTTGACGCTGTTGAAGAACCGGTATGAATCAAAGTTGGTGATGTACCAATCGCTGTTGCAACCACCTTAATTGCGCGTCCATCAGTACTTGCTGAAAGAAGTTGTTTACTAAATGTTGCCATTACTATCTCCTATATAATTAAAATACCTGTGAAGCCAAAATTACTTGATCATCACTTTCATTAAATTTTTGCCAAATAGCAGTTGTGCCATTTGATGTCAATAAAAATTGATTTGTACCAATTGCTATCCTACCTAGAGTATCATTTGCAGTACCGATAAGCAAATCTCCGGCTGCATCTATGACTGCATTAGTTGACCATGCAGCTGTTGCTATTTTTACAGCAGTGACAGCGCCATCAGCAATATCTGCTGTAATAACCGCATTGGCAGCAATTTTTGCTGTAGTGATTGAGCTATCTTGGAGCATCGCTGTTGTAATTGTATTTGCAGAAATTACACCATTATATGCGCCATAAGCCAAAGAATTCCATGCCGTGGAACCATCACCAACTTTATAATAAGTAGTATCTGTTTCTAACCCCAATTCTCCAGCTGCCAAAACCGGGTTAGCAGATGTCCAAGCAGCTGCTGTATCTCTGCGCATTTGAATTTGAACTGCCATTAGCCTAATGCACCTCCTCCACTAACAGTGGTAATGCCTCCATAAACTGTAGAAGCAGTACCCCCGTCTAGATTATAAGAACTACCTGTTGATATTAATGAAACCCCAAGCAATGTCCAACTAGAACCATTATACAACCATGTTTTCCCCGCAGCAATAAAAGTATCGTTTACGCTTGGGGAGTTTGGGAAATCTATAGCAGTCATAACAATTAAGCTTGTGCCTCAGTCCAGGATAATCTTCCGAACACCGTAGAAGATGAACCACCAAGGTTACGCACCATGATGGTAAGAACATCGGGACCATCTGGAAAAATATTTGTTGTTGATGTTGCACCAGTTCCGCCACCGAGAATGGAGTTACCAAGGTCTCGCACGGCTCCAAGGTCAATTGAGTTTGCTCCAGTACCTACAAAGAAACCTCCAGTGACTTCACCACCAGTGTTTGTTGTAGTAGTTGTGCTATAGTCAGCAACTTGTGCAAGACTTGAGGTTGCACCAGCAGGTCGGTTCCAGTTTTGACCAGTGGATACGGTTCCATTAAGAACAGCGGTAATCAGCAAGTTAGAGCTAGCCGTTGAGGTCGTAACATCCAATGCACGAAGAATCAACTGCATTCTGTTAACCAACTCTCTTGTCCCAAACACACCGCCGACTCCATTATCCGCAGATGGCGCTACCCTGATTGAAAGAAGAGCATTTGTTGCTCCGGCAGCTACAGCAATTGAACCAGTAGTGCCATAAGTAAACACAAGAGATTTGTCATCATCAAAACGACCATCCATGATCACTGAAGTTCCCCAATGAGAAATAGAACTTGCATAAGTTGGATATGCTTGCTCTACAACCACAGGTGATGTTGCCGAATACGGGAACGAAACAGCAGTTCCTGAACCAAGCGCAGGTACGATAACAGTAGGGTTAGCACCAGTTGCTGCTTGACTCAATGTTAATGTTGTTCCAACAATATTAGAAATAAATGTTCCTTCAGGAATATTTGTTCCAATAACTCTCTGACCAATCTGCAAGTTAGAAGCAGATGACACTGTTGCAGAGTTTGAACCAGAAGCAATGGTTAAAGCCAATGAAGTGCTACCACTTTGCCCTCTAGTTAAACCAGTAAAGGTTGTAGCGGTCAATCCTGTATAATTGATAAATTCATAACCATGTGCTGCATGGCGAACACATAGGGTTCCTGAAGTAGGAAAACCAGAAGTACTTGCAACAGTAATTGTTGTATCACCACTATTAATAGTTGTGGTGGTATTTGTAAATGGGACAACTGTGCTTGATTCGTATCTTGCACACATGTTTCCAGAACGCATCCACGATTCTGAGTTGACGTTGTTATTGGGTACTTTATGACAATAAACAACATCTCCGTTAGTAGCTCTCATTCCCCAACGAATAAAACCAGCACCATACCAAGAATAATCAATATAAAACATTTGCATTTTTGAAAGATCAACATTGTACCCAGAAGGTCCTGTCCCATCAAGTTTGTCAAGATTCCATGTTGATTGAGCATAACGGGTTTCAATTGTTTTTGTAACAATTGCATATGCAGCATTAGCCCCACGATACGAAGGGCTTATAGTAAGAGATGTATCGCTTGCAATATCTGTAACGCGATATGATGCTCCGCGAATTACAATATAATCACCAATATTGAGTTGTCTTGAAAATACAGTTGGGAAAGAGGAATCTGTTTGAGTTACCGTATTTTGCCCAGATGTTACAGAAATTTTACCAGCAAGTTGAAACACAGAAGATCTTCTTACCGCATTAAGTGTTTGACCATCAAATTCAAAAAATACACCGTTTTGTTGATCAAACAATCCAAGTCTATTTGCACAACCATGCCAGCTATTTATTGCTACATAAATAGTTCCTCCTGCTGGTGTTTGAGAAGGAGAAGATGTTGGCACATATGTAAATGTATTAAAACCAGTAACATTTGTAATAGTATATGTTCCATTATAATTTGCATCCGATGCACCAGTTACAGTTACTGTAGATCCTGGTAGAATATTATGTTGTTCTTTTGTTTGTACAGTAACTACGCCTCCAGAAAAAGAAAGAGAATCAATTTGAAAATTTGGTTTTAAAATAGTTCCCGAACTTACTTGTACACCTTTACCTGATTGATAACGAAAATAACGGCGTGTCTGGCGAATTGCACTGCAATAGTTTGATGTCCCATTAGATGAGAAAATAACTCCACCATCAAAAGGCCTGTGCAAGAATTGCGATTGCGGTCTTACATAAACAGCAGCAGAACCAAAAGATAAAGTTGCTGTTGGCACAGCGTTAGCGTAATAAACAAACACTGTGTTGCTCAAAATTTGAGCAACAAAAAACGAACCGTTTGGAGGGTTTGCACCTGTTGTTGTAATACCAGTGACAACAACTTCGTTGCCAATAGAAAGCCCATGAGGAACTGTTGTTGTAACAGTTACCTTAGTAGTAGTTCCATCAATTACAACTGATGATGGCGCTGCTCCAATTGCAGCACCAGAAAAAATAAAACCAATATAAATAGCTGTTTTGTTTGAATCAAAAATTGCTTGAACAGCTGTGCTATTAACAGCTTGTGCTGTATATGTAAAACTTACGTTTGTGGATACTGATTCAACAATAAAATTACCATTAGCCGGGCTTAAAAAAGTATCATAAACTGAAATTGGTGTGCCAACTGCAATGCCTGTGGTTGACGGAAGAGATACGGTTACTGTCCTTGAGTTGGTATTAAAAGCAATAGCTGTAATACCAGAAATGGGAGTCTGTGATGAATATACATATGGTCTGTTATCAATTAGGCCAAGATTTTCCCATTTTGTTTGTTGTGTACCGTATTCAAAGTCGGTATCAATCAATGATTGAGGTTGAGATACACGAAGTCTGTTAACCGGATCATTAAATAGTTCCGAAGGTTTAAATGTTGTTTCCCCAGTAGGTAATTGTTGAATTGCCATTATGCTGACTCCATTCCGCTAATATGAAAATTAACTGTAGCAGCAGAAGCTCCACCGGTAATTGTTTTAGTTGTTGCTAAAGCTTGTTTTACATCAATGGTTACAACACCACCGGCAGGAATGGAAACTCCTGGAAACAAAGAAACGCTATCTAAAGCTAAAGTGTATGAAGCAGCTGCAGATAAATTAGTGTTCACAACAACAATGTTTGTCACAACAGTTACGGTTGATGCCGGCACTGTATAAAGAACTGTATTTGTAGTAGTTGTTGCAGCACCACGAAATAAAGCTTTTGCTATATTAGCCATTTAAACCTCTAGACACTAGTAAACCCCCATAATAAAAGGTATTTCAACATCACTACCTAGTTTAGCATAAGTAATTGAATTATCCATTATTTTAGCAGTAGTAACAGCATTACTAGCTAACTTAATAGCAGTAACAGAAGTATCTGCTAAGGCAAGAGTTCCAATTGTTCCATTGGCTGTTGATGTTATTGATTTTAGTGTCCAATTAGAACCTGTAAAATACCATGTTTTGCCATTTGCAGTAAACTCATCATTAGTTGATGGTGTGTTTGGAAAATTGATTGCCATATAACTCCTATAATACTTCTTTAATAATTAATTTGCAATTAGACAGTTATATTTCCTGTACCTGCGGTAAATTGATAAACTTTATACCCGCCTGAAGTTACTGGGCCGGTGTAAGTAAGTCCAACACTAATAGAACCTAGATCGGGGAATGTATCTGCATAACGAATAACAACCACACCACTACCGCCGTTACCACCACCGCCACCACCACGATTTGCTGTACCTCCTCCACCAGCACCAGCACTTCCGGCGCTAACACCAGAACCATATTCATACAACGCAGCACCACCGCCACCACCTGCATGTTATAGATGTTCCAGTGATGCTTGAAGCTGTTCCTGAACCACCATTACCTCCAGAACTAAAACTTCCACCACCACCGCCACCAGAAGCACCACCACCGCCACCTGCGGTATAACGACCATCGCCAGGGACAAAGTTTCTACCACTACCGCCAGCATTTCCTTGCCCAGCAGTTCCTCCACCGCCACCACCAGGAGAGGAATTGTAAACACCGTCACCACCACCGCCTGACCCCCCTGAGTTTCCAGAAGCACCACCCCAACCGTAACCGCCGCCTTTACCGCCACCAATTGCTGTAACGGCACCAATTACTGAATTACTTCCATTAGACCCACTACCACCACCACCAACAGTAATTGTAGTTAAAGCAACAGTCAACGTCATTGATGATGTTAAAAATCCACCACCACCACCGCCACCACCGCCACTTGCCCCACCACCGGCAACGACAAGATATTCAATAGGAATAGAAAATGTTGTTGTACCCAGACCACCAAACCCGCTATTGAGCCAAGCACCAATTCTAGTATTAACGCGAGAACGGTTTCTTTTACTCATTAGAAAGTTATAATTCCTGTTCCGGCTGTAAATGAATAAATTTTATAACCGCCTGTATTACTAAGCGAGTAAGTAAGCCCCGCACCGATAGAAACTATGTCAGGAAATGTATTTACATAACGCAAAATGACTATACCGCTACCACCGTTACCACCTATAGTGCCTGTGCTAAAACCTGGGTCAGTGTTTGTCTTACCGCCACCTCCACCGCCAAGATTTGCTGTGCCTGCCGTACCCGATGAAGGAACTCCAGCACCGCCTGCACCACCACCACCAGCACCACCAGCGCCTGGGGTGTTTTGCGAGTCACCAGGTCTAAATCCTCCACCACCGCCTCCGCCTCTTTGGACAGAAGAACCAGTAATACTTGAAGATGAACCTGCACCGCCAACACCACAAACTGAAGCACCGCAGTTCCCGCCAATAGCAGCAGCGCCACCTCCTCCGCCACAACCACGACCAAGACTAGATCCGCCATTGAAGCCTTGAACTGGTGAAGCCGTGCGAGCTCCTCCTGCAAATGTACCTTCGCCAACACCGCCACCACCAGAACCACCACCAACACCAGCACTAGAACCACCAGCACCACCGCCACCACCTGTTGATGTAACTGACCCTAAAACAGAGTTGGTTCCACTACCACCAACAGCACCGTTAGTTGAAGATGATGTTCCTCCAGCGCCAACAGTAACCGTATACGCATCTCCTGCAGTAATGCCAAGAGCAGACTCTAAAGTTCCATTGCCACCTGTTGCAGTTACCGTGCTACGCAACCCGCCAGCACCACCACCACCACCACCGTAAGTATTATTGCTACCAGCACCACCGCCAGCGAGAACAAGGTAATCAACTGTTGGTGTAGCAAATGCTGTTGTACCCAAACCACCCAAACCGATATTAAGCCAAGTACCAATATTTGTATTGTTTAATGATCGCATGTCATATAAACGACCCATATGAACCTATACCGCTATACGATTGACGTACCCAAAAATTGAAATTTGGTTTCCTGTTGCTGCAAAAGCACGAATAACTTTCGGAACAGCATTACCCTGAATTACTAAACCAGCAACAACTAAAACTAAACCGTTTTGAGCAGTAAGCGTTTGCTTTATTACATCTTTTGGAGCAGTTACCCCACCAAATTCAATTGTTAAAAGAATAGATGCTGAATGGTTATTATAAGCATACAACCAAATTTCATCAACCGTTGTTGTAGTTGCGCTAGCTGTATGAATTGTTGTACCAGCAGTAGCTGTGTTGGCTACCAAAATACCCAAACCATCTCCGGTAGTGCCGGCTGGCTGCAATGCTAATTTACTTAATGTTGGCATAATTTTCTCCTATGTTTATATATATTAACCCCATACTTGCGTTCCTATAAAAAATTGATCACTAAAAGCATCAACACCACTTTGCCCTGATGAAGCCGAAGTAATCCGGCCTTGAGCATCCACAGTAATGTTCGTAGCTGTGTAAGAACCCGATACTACTGCTGTATTAGCAAGTTTTGTTGCTGTAACTGCAGCATTTGCAAGTTTACCAGTAGTTACATTTTCATCTAGAATCTTAACAGTTGTTACAGCATCAGAAGCAATCTTGGCAGCAGTTACGTTAGCATCCAAAATTTTTGCTGTAGTTACAGCATTGCTTGCGATATCACCCGCAACAATTGTTCCATCAAGAATTTTTGCAGATGTAATGCTATTATCTGCAACGCTTACAGTGACACCAGTACTTACAACTGTCCACCTAGAACCACTATACGCCCAGGTTCTACCTGCGGTTGTAAATGTTTGCCCTACGGTTGGAGAATCTGGGTAATCTATTGCCATATACTATCTATGATATCCTTTTATTGGTGATTGAGCAAGTTGCTTTTATGACAATCTGCTTCTTAAATAAGCGCACTCAAGAGCCAAAGCCTCTTCGTAACGGATTCCATACCTATTCCCAGCGGCTTCAAATTGTTGCACAACCCCTACACCTTCTTCAATTTTTTCTTCTTGCTCTTCCCACTCATCATAACAAAGAATACCGTATGCAAAAGGATCAACACCTTCAGCCTCAAATGCTTCCTTAACTCTCTGAGCAACCAACCCGATATGCCATCTAGCCCCGTCACCTTTTTTTACAACAGCATCTTTAAATTTAAACTGCTGATATTCAACATTACCCCAAGCCCGCAAAACTGCTTCATTGATGTCGCCAATTTGTTCTTTTTCTCTTTCATCAGATGTGTTAATAGTTCCTGTTGTTGCATAAACAATTGTCCATCTGCGTGATGGGCCTCCAAGAGTATATTCGTCATCAGTTCTTGGGCGTAAAGTTTGTGTATCAGTATTAGAAGCAAAGAAAGTTACTGTTGCGGTTCCGTCAGTAGTTGTACCTCCGGTTGCTTGAATTCTTGCATCATAATCGTTTACCGCCTCAGCATTACCTGAAGTATGGAGATCCATATACCAAGTTGCCGCGGTGTTTTGTTTACCAAGCTCCATTGTTCCATCGGCACGAATAAGTGCTGAACGCTGACTAGAAATATATGCGTCAATAACATTTGTGCCGCCTGTATAATACAAAGCAGTATCTGCATCATCTACTCTTAAGCCCACAAAACCAGAACCACGAGCTACAAAGAAACTTTGAATTTTATATGTACCAAGATTTACAGCATCAAAGCCCCACGCATAATGTGATCCGCCAGTTGCTGCCGTTGATGCTTCCTTATTATCAACAAGACCCAATTCAAAACCAGTCATTGCTGATGCATGCGATGAAGCATCCATTAAAACATTTGCATTATGTGCCCACACTTTTGTGAATGGGTTTACATAAGCAGTCGCTGAACCAGATGGTGTTGAAGCAGACTGGACTGTGCCGTTTGCCAAATACCAACCTTCAACTGTAATACTTGTACCGTTAGCAGCCCAATCAGTAATAAATCCACTAAACTTTGTCGGACTATGAGCAGTATCAATAATCATTCCCTTACGCAATAGTTTTATGTTTGCTGCACTGATTGCGGAAGCAGGAACAACTGTTGTTGCCGTATACGTTGCAGCAGCAAGAGTTAATGTTGGTGGTGGTGCTAATACATCTGCAAAAAAAGAAACAGCATCTCTATCTGTATAGACGGAAATATCTGTTTCATTAGAAACACCTAAAACTTCAGCAGCACTATTAAAATCAGAACCGCTTGGGTAAAGTCTTACTGCAAAACCTGTTGCACTATCTTCGTTGCCGTAAGGAGCTGACATAATTCTTTGACCCTCACGAAGAAGATCTCCATTTAAATTTTCTGGGTTAAGGATTTTTGCTCCTCTATCTAATACCCAAACAACTTCTCTACCACCGGTATCTACAAGACTTGAAAGCACATAGTTGCCATCAGGAACAGTAACAAAAACACAATTAGCTCTTAAAATTCCATTATCAGTATATGTAACAGCACCAGTTCTTGCTTGTGCTGCATTAGAGAAAGCTGTTGTGTTGTCAGTAACACCGTCACCAACAGCGCTATAATCAGAAACAGAAACAGGCAAAGATGTTTTGCTTACTTTAGCGTTGATTTGGGTTTGAATAGCCGAAGTAACACCATCAAGATAACTAATTTCAGTGTTTGAAACATTACCAACAGAAGTAGTACTTGGCAATACAACTGTTCCAGTAAATGTTGGAGAAGCAATATTGGCAGGTGTATAGCCTATGTTGGTTACAGCAGCGCCAGAGGCGATCTTTGCAGAAGTAACAGCACCAGTAGCAAGTTTTGCTGTTGAAACAGAACCATCTGTAATATCATTTGAAGCAATAGTATTTGATGCTACAGAACCATTTAATGTCCAAGCACTCCCATCCCATGAATAAATTCGGGAATTGACAGTATATACTTGATCAAGGGTTGGTGAATCTGGAAAATCTATAGCCATTAGATTTCAATTTTATCCCAATTTTGGTTCTCTTCATTCCAAGAGTACGCGCCCTCCCCTGATGGGTAAGCAACAGGTGCTTCCCAAACACAGGTGTCTTCATCAAGAATCCACGATGGATATGGTTGCGGGGCATAGAAAGCGTCTAATGTTGCATCGTACTTAAAGCCAATGCCTGCATAGTTTTTACGATATGGGGTACCACCATTGTTGTGTTGACCACCATAAGTGTTGTATGAGGTGCGTTTGCATGTTTGACCACGAAACTCCCCATACCATTGCTCCCAATCAATACCGTCTTCACCCTCGTTTTTACCAACGATGACTTCGGTAACAATATTTTCGGGATCTAGAAATGCATAATGTGCCATGTTTATTTTCCTCCGTTGTATATTTTACATTGTTTATTGATGAGATTTGATTCATTATTCATTATGCCCAACTTACGTTTCCTGTGCCAGCGGTAAGTGTTGTTGTTTTAAAACCCCCAGATGGAGCCGCTGTCGTACCTGTTAAACCTGCACCGATAGTAATCGTCTTTGAATCTGGATATGTCAAAATAACTACACCTATAGAGCCATTACCTCCTCCAGCAGTGGGGGTCTGACATGATGGACCACCAGCACCACCGTTGCCTTTTCCTGAAGCAGACGCTCCTGTTTGGCTATTCGGACCTGCAGATGCTCCTGCTCCGTAAGTTGTTGTTCCATTACCATTTCTTAAACCATTATGTCCACCTGCATTGTTGTAGTCGCCACTTGTATATGCTGCAGTTTGTCCAACATAATTCGTAGTAACGCTTACTGACCCAGTAGTAACATTTGTCCCACCGATTCCACTCGCTCCAAAACTCAGTGAGTTACCACCTTGCCCGCCACCAGCAGAAGATGAGGAAAAAATAGAGTCCCCTCCTTTTCCAACAGTTCTATGGTCTGAGTTGTTACAGGCAGTTTGCCCTGCCCCAGCAACACCAACAGTTGTTGAATAATTCACAGAATCTGCTACTAAAAAATCTGCAACTAAATAGCCTCCGCCACTACCACCGCCAGCCCATTGTGAATTACCAGTACCACCGCCTCCACCGCCGCCCAACAAAGTTACTGTTGCATTAAAAGGAACGTTTGGCCAGTTGCTTGCACCTTTTTCTCTTTGTTGGTCACGGATAGCCCAAATACCAGACGCAGCAGAAGTACTTACCGTCTTCTTCCCTCCGATAATTCCGCCGTTAGAACGCATTAGGCAATAATCTCATAACTGCAAACTGCTTCTAATCTTGTATTTGCACTTGCTGTTAAACGGAGAGTGTCGCCCTCCTCTAAATAAATGGATTTAGAAATAACATCCAATGTTGCATCTGCTGGAACCGCAACAGTTTTGGCAATATGATAAGCAGTAGAAGAACGGAATATATCTACGTTTACATCAGCCGTATTTGTGCCGTCAACATTTGATACATACAGAGCATTAACTTTTAATACCTGTCCGCTTGCAGCACTGTTCGTAACGATTGCTGTTGCAGAAGTTGTTACAGCAAGGACCGCTGTTTTGCCTGTGATTGTTGCTACGTTTACTATATTTGGTGCTGCCATGATTTATCCTCCGAACACTATTGACATTGCTATTGCTTTACCTGTCGTTACACCCGCACTCCACTTTAACCCAGTGGCAGTACTTGTGTCAACAGTAAGCACTTGATTGTTGACTGCAGAAGATGATAATTTTGCAATAGTGTTATTAGCTGTTCCAACAAGCAAATCACCTTTAGCATCAATTGTATTTAATAACACATCAAAAGGTGCTTGACCAATTTCAACCCAAGCACTATCGTAATAAACATAAGCAGCCCCAGATGATGAATTAAACCAAATTTGTCCAGCCGCTGGTGCTGACGGTGCAGTATCTGAAATTACAGCAATACTTCCACCGCCACCAATTTCAATCCAATGAGAATCATAATAAATACTGGTAGCAGCAGCTGATGAATCAAACCATATTTGACCAGCAACAGGGCTTGATGGAGCAGAATCTCCAATATTTATAACAGAAGGTTGCGCTCCAACTTCAATCCATTGACTTGAAGATCCATCTGCATAATAAACATAAGTCCCGCCGGTTGATGAATTAAACCAGATTTGACCAGATACAGGACTAGATGGAACTGTATCAGAGATAATAGCAGCAGTTCCTGATGTACCAATTTCAATCCAGTATGAGTCATAATAAACAAATGTTTGTGCTGTATCTGAATTAAACCAAACCTGTCCAGCACTAGGTGAAGCCGGAGCATTACTGGAAATTGTTGCTCCACTTGCAACCGCTACATCAACTAAAGTTTGGCCGGTAAGATTAGGCATATTCAACACCGCTGACTGTAAATGTTACAGCATTGGCTGTTACCTGGTCTACATGTAATTTACTGTTTGCCGGGATGACTACTG
>Ga0102864_1000060_pt1 | contig 28454 bp, 28 predicted proteins | sample Colrivmet1449B02_FD_84976 | JGI IMG/M metagenome (GOLD analysis project Ga0102864, IMG submission 84976) | Estuarine microbial communities from the Columbia River estuary - metaG 1449B-02 | ecosystem: Environmental > Aquatic > Marine > Intertidal zone > Estuary | place: USA: Columbia River...
ACAAACAGACTGCAGAAGGGAAAACGCAGGCGGAAGCCACTATGTTGCTCAACCATAAAGAAGCCTTAGACTTTATTCTGGAACATCCGGATTATCTGGATCCTATTCAGGTTAATCGCATTGAAGACATTCACAGCATTTTAGTAAAAGACCTTAAAGTTGAAAGAAATATCCGAACGCATAGGGTAGGTATATCTGGGACCAACTACAAACCTCTAGACAACGAGTTTCAGATACGTGAAGCCATGCAGGAAATGTGTGCATAGGTAAACTCAAATCAAAGTGTATTCGAAAAAGCATTGCTGATACTGGTTCTGTTGTCCTACATTCAAGCTTTTGACGATGGAAATAAAAGAACGGCACGCATCGTGAGTAATGCATGTCTGATTCACAACAAACACTGTCCAATCTCATTCAGAACCATAGATTCAGTTGAATACAAAAAGGCAATGTTACTGTTCTATGAGCAGAACAATATATCGGCATTCAAATCCATCTTTATCGATCAGTTTGAGTTCGCTGTCAAGACGTACTTTTAGGATTTTTGATAAGCTAAGAATTGGCGAACACAACGGAATTACTGCATTTTTATTTATAAATATTCACTTTACTTCGAATGTAATTGTTTTACTGCAACGCTTATTATCAACAACTTACATGGTGCGCAATTTGGTGCGCAGTTGAAACCTAACTTACTGATAATCAATAAAAAAATACCCTGTAATTAGTGTGGTCCACACTAATTGAATCAATATTTAGAAAATAAACCCATCTTCTAATTTCATTACTCTAATTTTACTTCAAATTAATAAGTGTTTTCAATTAAAATCTAATTATGCGTAAAAAAAGATTGTCTAATGAGGATGTTATTCAAATTGTAAAGCAATTAGGTGAAGGTAAGGATGCAAAAGAATTAGCCAGTTCTTATAATGTTTCAGTTGCTACGATTTATAATTTCCGCACGCGTTTAAAACGTACCGGCACGGTGGTTCCTCCTGCTAAAAGAGGCCGTAAGCCCAAAGCGAAAAAAGAGGTAATAAAAAGTGAACCTAAAAAAAGAGGCCGTAAACCAAAAGCACTAAAATTAGAATTAGAAAATAAAATTGAAGTTTCGCCAACACAAAAAATTCCGGCTACTGTTAAGATGGAACAATACGACTTTATAATTAACGGAGTAAGGGTAACGGTTTCCGGGAAAGCCAAAAACGTGCACATTGCCGCTGATTCCATGGTCGTTAATTTCTAATTTTTACAGTAGCTTTACAGCTGTTTTATAAAAAGCTACTAATGAATCAGCCTACAGAAATTCAAGCCCACGACGACGAGATTAGTTTAAAAGACCTCATTAAGATGATACAATCTTGGTTTGGGCTTTTATGGAATAGTATTATTCCTGTCACACTATTGGGTTTTTTGGGAGGTGCTGCAGGATTTTACTTAGCTATCACTCATAAGCCAGTTTATAAGGCTCAAAGTAATTTTATTGTTAAAGAAGGGGGTCCATCTGGGATTGCCAGTTCCCTAGGTAGTTTAGGATCACTTTTGGGCGGCTCTGGAGGCTCTTCATTGGATAGAACCATTGCTGTAATTGGTTCTGAAAAAGTTATTGGAGAGGTTTTATTGTCTCAGATGGAAATTGCAGGTAATAAAGATCTTGTCCTAAATCATTATTTAAAGTTGGAGAAGTTGGCAGAAAAGTGGGAAAAAGATACCATTTTAAGCAAGGCTAAATTCGTGGCATCAGATACCATTATAACAAACTTCTCCTTTCCACAGCGTAAAGCTTTTAAATCAGTAGTGGCTGCTTTAATTGGTGAAAAAGGAATTGTTGGTAAATCATTTGATAAAAAATCAGGTATTGTAACATTAACCGTAACACATTCTAATGAGGACTTTGCTATTGCTGTGAATGAACTCATTTTTAGAGAACTGAGAATTTTCTTTCGTGATCAAGCTTCAGAAACAGCTAATATGAATGTGGAAATTTTGACTAAAAAGGTTGATAGCATTCAGGGCGAATTGAATGGTGTAAGAAGACAGTTAGCTAGAAAAACAGACCAATCTCTCGGTCTTCTTTTAAATGAGGATAAAGTGGATCTCAAATCCCTAGCCGTAAAAGAGCAGATTTTATTGACCATGTATGGCGAGGCGCAGAAGAATTTAGAGACCTTCCTTTTTATGGGACAGTCAGCTTCTAATTCTACAGCACTTAACTTATTGGATGCCCCCTATTCGCCATTAACTCCAACTTCAAAAAGTAAGACATTATACTCAATAGCTGGTTTCGTGCTAGCCTCCTTTTTTGCTTTTGGATTCATTTTAGTTCGTCGCTGGTACAAAAATCTAATGGCTTCCTAATAAATGTCGAACCTTGCTACACTTTCATGGTATTTACATTTACGAAGCCTCTTTGCAAAGGGCAATCCCAAAAATTGTTCAGGAATTAAGTGACGAAGTTATTATTGCAGATCAAGCACGGTGCATCAGTACTACAGGCGCCCATGGATTAGTAGAAGCCCAAAAAGATCCTTCTTTTAAAAACATTCTCCAACAGTTTTACTGGAACTTACCCGATGGCATGCCCTTGGTTTGGTGGGGCCGTTTAAGGGGATTCTCGCAAATGGAACGTTGCTACGGTCCTGATTTTTTTGCGGGGGTTATGCAAGCTACTTCTAGAATGGAAGTGGCTCATTTTTTTTGTGGGGGTAAGCAGGGAGTGGCGGAAGAACTAAAAAAAGCCAATGAATTAAAGTGGGGGAATAAAAATGTAGCCGGCACTTACAGTCCGCCATTTAGTCCTATGCAAGAAGCGGATTGGACAGAATTGGTCTCAAAAATTAATCAATCCAAAGCCCAGATTATTTGGATTGGATTGAGTACTCCTAAGCAAGAGAAATTTGCATTTGAGTAGTCAAAGCGAGTGAAGGTGAAATTTATCATCACGATTGGTGCGGCCTTTGATTTTCATACGGGTCGTTTGGCGCAAGCGCCTCATTGGATGCAGCGCGGTGGGTTGGAATGGTTCTTTCGTTTGATCAAAGAGCCTCGACGCTTATGGAAACGCTATATAGAAATTGTGCCTAAATTCGCGATACTGGCAATGGTTGATTTAATTAAGCATTACCTGCATAAAAGAACTTGATATGCGAAAAGTACTGGTCTGTGGAGCCGGAGGGTTCATCGGTGGACATCTGGTTAAAAAACTTAAAAAACAGGGTTGTTGGGTGCGTGGGGTGGATATCAAGCACCATGAATTTGCCGCTTCCCCGGCAGATGAATTCATCATCGGTGATTTAACTCGTCAGGAAATTGTAGAAAAAGTACTCAATCAACCCTTTGACGAGGTTTATCAGTTAGCGGCAGATATGGGTGGTGCCGGGTATATTTTTACCGGAGAAAATGATGCCAACCTAATGTTCAATTCGGCATCAATCAATTTAAATATCATTCAACAGGCCTATTTAAAAGGAGTTAAGAAAATATTCTACTCTTCCTCCGCTTGTATTTACCCAGCCTACAACCAAAAAGACCCCAATAATCCAAACTGCGCAGAGAGTTCAGTCTATCCTGCAGCTCCTGATAGCGACTATGGCTGGGAAAAATTATTTAGCGAACGCTTATTCCAGGCCTTTGCCCGTAACCATGGTATGCAGGTACGCATTGCCCGCTTCCACAACGTTTTTGGGCCGGAGGGTACTTGGGTAGGTGGACGAGAAAAAGCACCGGCTGCTATTTGTCGCAAGGTAGCGGAGGCAGAGGAAGGAGGGCAGATCGAAGTATGGGGAGATGGAAAACAAACCCGCTCTTTTTTGTACATCGATGAATGTCTCGAAGCAGTAGAGCGCTTTATGAATAGCGATTTTGAAGGGCCAGTTAATATTGGATCGGAAGAGATGATCTCTTTAAATGACCTAGCTAAAATGGTGATGGAGATTTCAGGAAAGAAGTCAAGTATTTACAATAAGCCCGTAAGCTACGAGGGAGTGCGTGGACGCCGCTCTGATAATACGCTGATTCGCTCTAAACTAGGATGGGCACCTTCTCGCCCCTTACGAGAAGGCATGGCCAAAACTTACGAATGGATTGCTGCTGAAGTGGCTAAAACAGTTCCTGTTTAAATCTAACCTATGCCGCGTGTTGCCATACTGTTGTTTATTTTCTCTTTTAGTATTAATGGCAACCTATTAGCACAACCTGTTTTTGAACGTCATACCCACGAAGTAAATAGTTACCTGTCTCGTTTAGCGCAAAAAGGATTAGTGGAGTGGAATGACAATATTAAGCCTTTGCGAATGGACTTGATTTTGTCTGCACTTGACTCTTTAGCCTTGCAAAATCAAAAGCTTAGTTCGACTGAAAAAAAAGAACTCGCTTTTTATCAATCACTTTACAAAACAGCAGCACTTCATCCCAAGCTGCGCCAGCAAAGTCCTGATTTTTCTTACCAGTTATTTCCCGTGGTGAGTGGACAGGTAGTCGCTTCTGATTCTATTAATTATTTTAAAAGAAGCATTGGGGTTAATGTATTTGGGAGCATTTCAAAACGGTGGGGGTATCAACTGTCATTTCAGGATATAACAGAAAAGGGTTCTCTGTTAGATACTTCTAAACAAAGCATTGAGGCGGCAATGGAAACGGGATATGTAAAAAACAGTCTCTTTAACAACAAGAACATTAATTACACCGAAATCAGAGCGCATTTGTCTTATGCATTCAAAAAAGGAATGGTATCAGCAGGACAAGATTATCTCACCTGGGGTTATGGGAAGGGAGGACAATTGGTTTTTTCTGATAAAGCGCCTTCGTATCCCTATATCCGCCTTGATCTGCAACCCACCAATTGGCTACGATTTATTTATACGCATGCCTGGTTAAAATCTGATATTCCTGATTCTGCAAAATCCTACACCATTCCAAGTGGTATCTGGGGTGGGGTGCGCGAAGTGATGGTCCCAAAATTTATGGCGCAACACAGTATTGATATCCGAATCAAAAAAGGATTACATGCGATGCTTGGTGAATCGATGCTCTATACTGACCAGCTAAAACTGGGATATTTTATTCCTGTGATGTTTTTTAAGGCCTTTGATAATTACACTGGCAACAACAATATTACCCGTGGCTCTAATGGGCAGTTCTTTTTTCAGTTAAGTTCACGCAATCAGTTGCGCAACACGCATCTTTACGCCACTTTGTTGGTGGATGAAATAAAAGTCTCTAAAATTTTTAATCAGCTAGAACGTCGCAATCAAATCGGCTATATGGTTGGGGGCAGTGTTACAGATGTTGGCCTGCCTTATCTAACAGTAGGCGCTGAGTATACAAGGATTCGTCCCTTCGTGTACCGAAACTTTCTACCTGCTCAAAATTATACTAGCGCTGGTTTTTCACTCGGCGACTGGATGGGAGCAAATGCTGACAGATTTTATGTATTTGCTAGTTACACACCAGCACCTCGCGTAAAGGGACTTCTCCGCTATCAATTAGTAAGAAAGGGTAGTGAAGGAACGCTTCAACAGCAATACTTTGTTCAACCACAACCTCCATTTTTGTTTGGGAACAAAAAAACCTGGAGTGATGTGTTATTGCAATGTAATTACGAATATAAGCCTCGCTTGCAAACGCAGGCCTATCTGCGATTACTAAACGGCCGCCTTACCTTTAGCGCCGGGCTATCATACGGGCTTTGATCTTGGAGGCCCTCTTTTTTTTTGGTAGCTTTAGCCCCTAATACATTTTGTATGCTCAGGGGCCCCCGCCTCAATTATTTTTTCCGGTTATCGCTCGACTTTTTGGTCCTCATCATTTGTTTTGAGGGTACCTCACTATTGTCATCTTTTATTGGACAACCATCAGTGGAGTTAAGTGGTGGCTGGCTTCTCTTTAGTGTTGCCACTTGGTATTTAACCGCGCGGGCCTTGCATTTTTATACCTCCATTACGCTATTTACGTATTCGCAAGAGATGACCATCTTTATTCGGTTACTCTTTACACATTTATTGCTTTTGTTTTTTGGCGTTGCATTGTTTAAAAATCAATTGGAACAGATTCGTCCCAGTCTTCTTCTTTACCATGGTTTGATTTTAGTTTGTATTCCTGTCTCAAAATATTGTTATCGTGTACTAGCGGCTTATATCCGCAATCAATATAAGGTAGTTCGTAAAATTTTGGTGGTGGGTTCATCAGAGCTTTCTGCTTCACTCTATCGCTCTGGAATGCTGATCAATAATTTACGCTACTCAGTAGTGGGTATTTTAGGTGATCAGCCTACAAATGGATTATCTGCAAACTATCTGGGACCAGTTCAAAATCTAGAGCAAATCATTGCTACCACTGAAATTGACGAAGTGTTTTTGACCTTACCTAGTTCACAGACCGGGCAAATCAACTATGTAATTGACTGTTGTGAGAAAAAGCAGATTCAAGTAAATGTCATAAATGACTTTAACCGGTTGGGTGCTAGTTCTCTTCGTATGACTAGCTATGCCGGATTACCTGTTGTGGGATTGCGTTACTTCCCACTGGATGATGCAGAAAACCGAATTTTCAAAAGGGGCTTTGATATTTTATTTGCTTTTCTCTTTCTGGTGCTCATATTTAGTTGGCTCGGTCCTTTATTAGCAATGTTGGTAAAACTCACTTCGCGAGGCCCCATTTTTTTTAAACAAGATCGCTGGGGTTTGAATAATAAAAAAATTGTCTGTTATAAGTTTAGAACCATGCAACATTCGCGTAAAACGAATGCTGTGTTTCAGCAGACGGAAAAAAATGATCAAAGAGTGACTGCGCTTGGACGTATCCTTCGTAAAACCAGCTTAGATGAAATCCCACAGTTTTGGAACGTTCTGTTGGGAGATATGAGCGTGGTAGGTCCTCGTCCACATCCCATCCCTTTATCACTAGAGTCAAAAGATGTGGTACAGCATTATTTGATGCGTCATCTTGTTAAACCAGGCATTACGGGGTGGGCACAGGTAAATGGCAGCAGAGGAGAAGTTCAATCTCCTACTGACATGCAACGGCGTGTAGCTTTTGATTTATGGTACATCGAAAACTGGAGTTTTTGGCTTGACTGTCAAATCATCTTTCAGACCATTGTTAATTTGATTAAAGGTGATGAGAAAGCCTATTAATATTTCAGAGGATTGCCGTGCTCATCTTGCTAATTGTTCAATTGCGATTTGTTGTCTAGCCCGCAATTGTGCTCATAAAATTTCTGAGAACATAAAATTTATCGAGGATTTAAGGTCTTATTTTAAGTTTTTACAGGTAGTTGTAGTGGAAAATGATAGTCATGATAACACGCGAGCCATTTTAGATAATTGGCCAGTTAGTTCTTCAAATGTGGTCATTTTAGATGGTGTAAAAAGGTCAACTATTTCGATATCCGAACAATCCAATAGCAATGTAAATCCATATTATTCTCATAAGCGGATTAGTTACTTAGCTACACTTCGTAATCAATATCTCAGCTATATCAAAGCTAATGGTCGTGCTTATGATTATATATTAGTTCTGGACTTTGATGTAAATAGAATTTCGTTGACGGGCGTTCTTGATTCTTTTGAACAACGAGATAATTGGGATGTGGTGAGTGCTTATGGGTATTCAATTTCGCCCAGATTGCAAGAAAGGATTCATGACACCTATGCCATGGTGCTGCCTGGGGAGGAAAACAAACCGCAACAGGAGAGGCCAATCAAGCAATTGCAACGTGACATCTGCTTTAATAAAGACGAAGACTCTTTATTCCAGGTTTATTCCGCTTTTGGGGGGCTGTCTATTTATAAAGGGGGTTTGTTAGATGGAATTCAATACGGGGCTTTAAATAATCATGACCCCAGGGTGGAGGTCCGCTGTGAGCATTTTTCAATTTGTCATCAAATTCATCAAAAACAAGCAACGAGGATTGTAATAAATCCTAGAATGCATTTGCGATATGAAACGATTTGGGAGACATTTAAACGTAATATTGTAAGGCCTAACCCTTAATAATCTGTTGTTAATGCCATTTCCTTTGGAGCATAAGAAAAATAATCAATATTTGCATAACCTTATGCTAAATAAAATTAACATCGTTCCCCGGTGGATAATATTCCTCATTGATATTTCCCTTTGCAACCTTTCCTTGATTTTCGCTTACTTGATTGGGCATAATCTCAATCCTGAGCTAATCAGTATCAAGGAGCTGGGGTCTAACCTAATAGTTATCTCAGCGATTAATGCAATCATATTCTATGGTTTCAAAACATATGCTGGTATCGTGCGCTATACGGGCGTGCAAGATGCAATGCGAGTAAGCCTTTCATTACTTGCCAGTTTTGTTATTCTTGGTTTACTCAGTGCTTTATCAATGATTAATAGTCAAACCTTCATAGCACTTCCTTTAGTAACCTTACTGATATATGCACTACTTAGTTTCCTGTCTCTGATTATTTACCGCGTTGGAGTAAAGTACTTTTTCAGCTATTTCCGCAATGCCAAAATGAACCCGCGTTATGTAATTATCTATGGTGCAGGCGAAGCTGGTTTTGCTACAAAAAGAGTATTGGAACATGACCCCACTTCTAAAGTAAAAGTGGTTGCTTACATCGATGATAATCCACGTAAGTCTGAGAAAATTGTTGATGGTATTAGGATCTATTCTTTTGAGGATCTTGAATTAATATTTCAATTACATGAGGTTGATGAGATCATTATTTCCAGTTTTTCTATCCCCGCTAGTCGCAGAGCTGATTTGGTAGAGATCTGTTTAGAAAAGAATGTAACAGTTCTAAACGTTCCACCGCTTGATAAATGGATCAATGGGCAGTTCACTAAGAAACAATTACAGTCCATAAAAATTGAACAACTCCTCGAACGTGATACTATTCAACTCAATCACCAGGAATTAGGTAATCAGTTGGCGGGAAGACGAATATTAGTTACCGGCGGTGCGGGTTCTATTGGAAGTGAGATTGTTCGTCAGCTCATCAAGTACCATCCCGCTACCATTATAGTAGTTGATCAGGCAGAAACACCTTTGCATGATTTGGAGTTAGAATTGACTGCCACCAAGAATGGCACTAAACTCGTTTTCTTTTTAGGAGACGTTCGTAATGTAAATAGGATGGAGGAGATGTTCTCTACTTTTCATCCACAGATTGCATACCATGCTGCGGCCTATAAGCATGTACCTATGATGGAACTCTCTCCCTCCGAAGCTATCTTGACTAATGTGGGGGGCACAAAAACGATTGCAGATCTTTCCTTAAAGTATAAGGTGAACCGCTTCGTGATGGTGTCCACCGATAAAGCAGTTAATCCTACCAATGTGATGGGTGCATCTAAGCGTCTTGCTGAGATGTATGTGCAACAATTGGCCTCTACTGCTCAACACCAGACTAAGTTTATTACTACTCGTTTTGGTAATGTGTTGGGGTCAAATGGATCCGTTATTCTTCGTTTTAGAGATCAGATTGCTAAGGGTGGACCCATTACTGTAACGCATCCCAATATTATTCGTTATTTCATGACCATACCAGAGGCAACGCAATTGGTATTGGAAGCGGGGTCCATGGGTAAGGGTGGAGAGATCTTTGTTTTTGACATGGGTAAACCTGTTCCCATTGTCGATCTCGCACGAAAAATGATTCGCTTGTCAGGGCTAGTACCCAATGTAGATATTGAGATCAAGTATACTGGTCTTCGCCCTGGTGAAAAATTGTACGAGGAGTTATTAAGTGATGCAGAAAATACATTGCCTACGCATCATGAAAAAATATTGATTGCTAAAGTGCGTAATGAAAGCATCACTGATTTAAATGAATCTTTTGCCTTGCTGTTTCAATATGCTATACAACCCGGCAGCGTAATGGCCATGGTTACTAAAATGAAAGAGCTTGTTCCTGAGTTCGTAAGTAATAATTCAATCTTTGAATCACTTGACCAGGACAAGGCGGCTGTTATCTCTATTAATAAGGTGGGTTAGTTAATTGTCAGGCGTACTTGTAGTCATCCTTAGGAACAGATCTTCATTATTAATCGCCCTGAGGTAATTCTCCATCTCCTCTTCCCTAATCTTTTTCACATTCACCTCTGTTATGGTTGGTGTTTCCCAGGGCTTTTTGTCCATTGGATAGATATTTATACCCATTTTGTCATTTATTTTCTACAAATATTTATAATAAAACGATAGAATAAAGTAAGTAAATAGGCATATTAAAGCAAAATAATTATTGGTCAGCCTTCCGCAAGGGGGTCCTTTGTTTAAAAACTTTAATAAAATATTAAACAAATTTGATGGAATGGAGAGCTAATCTGTTTAATTTTACAGTCCAATAATTTAAACAATATGTCCATCATAGAATTCAATCAGCTCTTGGTTAACCACGCAGACTTCCTTCGTCCCTTCGCTATTAACCTGACAAGGGATTCTGATGCCGCCAATGATCTCTACCAAGAAACACTCTATAAAGCACTCGCTAACCGCGAAAAGTATAACGCGGGTACTAATATCAAAGCCTGGCTCTTTACTATCATGCGTAATATTTTTATCAATAATTACCGCAGAAAGGCCAAGCAGCGCACCATTTTTGATAACACCCCTAATGAGTTTTTATTAAATAGCCAGTCGTCTACGGTGGGTAACAATGGCGAGAGTAGCCTGCGTATCAAAGAAATTAAAACGGCTATTCGTCAGCTCCCTGATATTTTTAAAATCCCGTTTCAACTCTATTTCGACGGCTATCATTATAACGAGATTGCCGAAGCGCTCAACGAACCGCTCGGCACCATCAAGAGCAGAATTCACTTTGCCAGAAAATTATTAAAGGAGCAACTCCAGCATTCCTAACTTCAGCGAATGTCTCAACCTACTGCGCTGGTTATAGGATCGGGTTTTGCCGGTATCTCTGCGGCTTCCTTTTTAGCAAAGGCAGGTTTTAAGGTTACGGTACTGGAAAAAAATACCACACCCGGGGGTCGTGCCCGTCAACTAGTCGAAAATGGTTTTACGTTTGACCTGGGTCCCAGCTTTTATTGGATGCCCGATGTGTTTGATAACTATTTTGGGGCTTTTGGAAAAAAAGTATCGGATTATTACGGGCTAAAACGCCTCGATCCTTCGTATCGAGTATACTGGAAAGACGGCTTTACCGATATGCCGGCTAGTTATGAGGAGTTGCAAAAAGTATTTGAAGAAATCGAGCCAGGTAGTGGAGCAAAACTGGATCAATTTTTAAAAGAGGCGGCTATTAAATACGAAGTAGGAATGGGCCGCTTTGTACAAAAGCCCGGTCTTTCCATTACTGAATTCATGAACTGGGAAACCATTAGTGGGGCACTCAAGCTTCAACTGCTCACCAATATCAGTAAACATATCGTCCATCACTTTTCGCATCCTAAACTTCGACAGCTGATGGAGTTCCCCGTACTTTTTTTAGGAGCACTTCCAGAAGAAACACCCGCACTCTATAGTTTAATGAACTATGCCGATATCAAAGGAGGTACCTGGTATCCAGAAGGTGGGATGTATGCGGTTGTGGAAGCCATGGTAAAACTCGCGATGGAGTTGGGGGTACAGTTTCAATACGATGAGCCCGTAGTGTCTTTTCAACTAGAGCCGAATGCAACTCCCTTGATGTGGCGCGCTCCATACACAGGCACAGGGCGTATAAATTCTGTGCGCACTTCAAAAAAAACGTATGTAGCCGATGTGATTGTAAGCGGAGCAGATTACCAGTTTACGGAAATGCAACTCCTTCCTCCCGACTATCGCTCGTATTCCGCTACTTATTGGGACAAACGCGTCATGGCACCTTCTTGTCTTATGTATTATGTGGGGCTCAATAAAAAATTAAAAGCGCCTATTCATCACTGCTTATTTTTTGATGAACCCTTTGGTCCGCATGGACAAGAGATTTATAAAGATCCCAAGTGGCCCACTGCGCCACTGTTTTATGTAAGCGTTGCTTCTGCTACAGATCCTTCTGTAGCCCCTGCAGGTTGTGAGAATATTGTCTTTTTAATTCCAGTCGCTTCTGGATTAACAGGAGATACCGAAGAATTACGAGAGCATTATTTTGATCTCATCGTTCGCCGGATGGAATCGCATTTGGGAGAAGAAATTCGTTCGGCCGTTATCTATAAAAAGACCATGGCCGTTTCTGATTTTCAAAAAGAGTATAACTCTTTTAAAGGCAATGCTTATGGTCTTGCGAATACACTGATGCAGACAGCTATTTTTAGACCGGCCTGTAAGAGTAAAAAAGTTTCCAATTTGTTTTATACCGGTCAACTAACCGTGCCGGGTCCAGGGGTTCCGCCTTCGCTGATTAGTGGAGAAGTAGTGGCACGAGAGGTGCAAAAACAGTTTCAAAATGGGGCGGGTAAACCTTTTTAAAATTTCTTTGTAACTTAAACGCCCATGATCGAGCTTTTTCATCAGTCCAGTGAGCAGTGCAGTGCGGCGGTTACTCGTCGTTATAGTACTTCGTTTGCATCGGCTATTCGGCTGCTTCATCGCGATTTGCGTGCTCCTATCTGTAATATTTACGGGTTTGTGCGGCTGGCCGATGAAATTGTGGATACCTTTCATGAGCATAATAAAGAGAAACTACTCGCCGATTTTAAGGCAGAGACTTACGCGGCAATTGCACAAGGCATTAGTCTCAACCCCATTTTACATAGCTTTCAGCGGACGGTTAACCAATACCAGATCGATCATCATTTGATTGGTGCATTTTTTCATTCCATGGAAATGGATCTCTCCCGCACCGCCTATGACCAGCGGGGCTATCAAGAATATATCTATGGTTCTGCCGAAGTGGTAGGGCTGATGTGCTTGCATGTATTTTGTGAGGGAGATAAAGCCTTGTACGCAAAACTGGAATCACCGGCAAGGGCACTCGGGGCAGCTTTTCAAAAAGTGAATTTTTTACGTGATATCCGCGCCGATTATCAGGGACTTTCAAGAGTATATTTTCCGGGTTGTGACTTTTCTAATTTCACCCAGGCCGATAAAAGCGCGATTGAAAAAGACATACTAGAAGATTTTCGAGCAGCCTATGCAGGTATTCAGCAGTTGCCATTGAAAGCCCGTTTTGGAGTGTATGTTGCTTACAAGTATTATCTGTCACTGTTTAAAAAAATCCGTGGACTCGAGCCTGCTTCCGTATTACAGGCGCGCATCCGCATCCCCAATATTCAAAAAGCTTACATCGTGTTACGGGCCGGTGTCAAAAATCAATTGCGACTTATTTAATGGGCACCACTTTAGTAGACACTACTTATTTGATTTTAGTAGACGAGCAAGACAGGCCATTGGGCACCTGCGAAAAAATGGAAGCTCATCAAAAGGGACTCCTACACCGCGCTTTTAGTGTGTTTTTGTTTGACCGTGCTGGTCGAATGCTATTGCAACAGCGCGCACTTCATAAGTATCATAGCGGTGGACTTTGGACGAATGCCTGTTGCAGCCATCCCTATCCGGATGAGGATACTTTAACCGCTGCTACCCGTCGTTTACAAGAAGAAATGGGGTTTGTGGCTTCTATTGAAAAGGCTTTTGATTTTACTTATTGCGCTAAGTTTGATAATGGGCTCACTGAACACGAGTTCGATCATGTTTTTGTTGGTATTTACGAAGGAGAGGTAGCACCTAATGCCCAAGAGGTGATGGATTATTGTTATTTGTCAGTCTCCGAAATTGAAAAACAGTTAGATGTTCGCCCCGAGCGTTATACTGAATGGTTTAAAATTGCTTTTCCACGGATTAAAGAGTGGTGGAGTACACAGACGCTCTCACAAACTCACGTGGCGCATTAATCCGCGCCTTAATTTTGTACCAAATGGAAATCGTTTTTTATATCGCTCTTTTAGTTGGAACCTTTTTATTAATGGAAGGAATTACTTGGTGCACGCATAAATATGTGATGCACGGATTTTTGTGGGTACTACACCGCGATCATCACCAGGTAGAACCCGGTTTTTTTGAAAAGAACGATGCCTTCTTTGTCATCTTTGCGGTTCCTAGTATGTGCCTGATTGGGTTTGGAACCTATAATCATGTGTGGTGGATGCAAGCGATTGGATTTGGCATTATGGCTTATGGCTTTGCTTATTTTTTAGTACATGATGTGATTATTCACCAGCGTTTTAAATGGTTTACGCGCAGTAATAATACGTACGTGCGTGCCATACGTTGGGCACATAAAATGCACCATAAACGTCTAGGTAAAGAAGACGGCGAGAGCTTTGGTATGCTCTATGTGCACAAAATCTATTGGAACAAGATACTTCGAGATAAAAAGCTAATGGGTGGAACTGCCCGTGTGGAATATGCGCCACAAAACGATTGATCCTTTAATTTATTTACATGACCTTACCGGCTTCCCGCTATGACATTGTCTTTTTGGGAGGAGGTGCGGCTACGCTTAGTTTACTCATGCGACTCGTTCGCTCAGGTTCTTGTGCGGATCAGCGTTTTTTAGTGATTGATTCCTCCGATAAAAAAATAAATGACCGTACCTGGTGTTATTGGGAAAAGGGCACCGGTTATTTTGAAGCCGTGGTACACCGAAGATGGAGTGGGCTAGATGTTAAAAACGTGGGAGTTGATTTGGATTTAGGTTTTGATTCTGGTCTTGACGGATATGAATATAAAATGATCCGAGGAAAGGATTTTTATAATTATTGTCATGTTGAGTTACAGAAAAGTGGACAGGTTGATTTTTTTCAGGCCACGGTTTTAGATGCTTCGCTAGATTCAGCGCAGTTGCGCTTAGAGTTGAAGGAGTTTTCTGAGCCGGTTTTGGTTTCAACTACGTTGGTGTTTAATTCCATTGCGCCTGATCTTTCTGCTCTGCGTTCTCAAAGGAAGGGGTTCATCAATATCCTGCAGCATTTTAAGGGGATAACCATTGAATCCTCTGAATTGAATTTTGATACTTCTCGAGCAACCTTAATGGATTTTCGTACGCCTCAAACGCATGGCACTAGTTTTTTTTACGTGATGCCACTAGAAAAAAACAAGGCCTTGGTGGAGTATACCCTTTTCACGCCTTCGCTCTTGAAGCCTGCCGAGTATGACCTTGGATTAAAAAATTACATAGGCGAACAGCTCGGCGTGTCAAATTACCAAGTTGTGGAGAAAGAGTTTGGCGTCATTCCCATGACCAATTACCCTTTTAAATTTTACGACCGAGGGCTCTTTAATATTGGCACCGCAGGGGGTCAAACCAAAGGGTCCAGCGGATATACCTTCCGCTTTATCCAAAAGCGCTCGGATGAGATTGCACGAATTCTTTGTAGTGAATCTAAGGTTTCGGATGTAGTAAAAAAACTACAAGCCCTGTCCAAAACACCAGCCCGTTTCCATTTTTACGATAATGTGCTACTAAATGTCCTTTGGCACCATTACCACCCTGGTGACCAGGTGTTCACTAGATTGTTTCAAAAAAATAAAGCCTCCCAAGTTTTTCGCTTTTTGGATAATGAAACCTCACTACCCGAGGAGATCCGGATTATTTCAAGTTTACCTACTGGGCCGTTTTTAAAAGCGGCACTCCATTCGATGGGATGAGGGGTTGACTTTTGACGTAAGACAACTTATACTTAGGTTGTCACCTCTCCATTAATTCAGAAAAATGTCTTATATTTATGGACAATTGTCTAACCCCATATTTTATGGATATAGCTGAAATTGCCAGTAAACTGGGAAAGGAGATTACTTCTTTAGTGAAGCGCTCAAAACTAGAACATCTTGCCATTCGTAAAAAAGGAGCTATTACCTATGACGACTTTTTAGCGGATAAAATGCTCATGCGTTTTGTTATCCAAGAGGGCGTTCCCTACAATGTATTTAGGTTAATACAAGATATCACTCCTTTAACGGAGGAAAACTGGGCTGATTTGTTGGACCTCTCCACAAAATCTATGCATCGGTATAAACAGCAGTCAAAAGTTTTTAGACCCATCCAGTCCGAAAAAATTATTGAGATGGCAGAGGTGACTAAAATCGGAATAGATTTTTTTGGAGATCGAGAGAAATTTAAAACCTGGCTCCTCATTCCTAATTATGCGTTGGGAAATGCAAAACCTATTGATTTACTAAAGGACTCTTATGGTAAGGAAATGGTTGTTGCGGAATTAACGCGCGTTGCTCATGGAATCTTTATTTAATGGAGGTATTCCGTTTAGTGCAAACTGAATTTGTCGGGAAATTAACTGGCAAAGGTGCAGCCATAAAAGGAGGTCGCTGGAATTCCATTGGTATTGAGATGATTTATACTGCTGGTAATCGATCCCTTGCCATGGCGGAGGTGGCCGTACATTTTTCATTGGGTACACTGCCTTCCAATTTTAAAATGATGACTTTAGAAATCCCGTCCACTGTTTCTATGATGTCATTGTCAGAGAAAAAACTTTCGGAGGGCTGGAATAGTTTTCCTCCTCCAGTGAATACTCGGCAATTTGGAGACCGGTTTATCCTTGAAAATGGAGTAGCAGTGTTGAAAGTTCCCTCGGTAGTCACGCCAGGCGATTTTAATTATTTGATTAATCCTTTTCATAAGGACATATCAAAAATTCGCATAGTCTCCGTTGAAGATTTTCTATTTGATAAAAGGTTGTTTAAGCCTTAGCTCTAAATAGAAGTCGAAAAGGCCTAACTAATACATATAAAAACTGTAAGTATTTTGGCAGACCAATTACTTCTATATCTCCTTGTTTAGGTGAAAGAAGTCTAATCCAAAAACGAATGGTGAATGCCAGTTTTTTAAATATTCCGCTTATAAAGTGCAATTGATTAGTATAATATCTATAATACTGTTTTACAAGTAGTGTAGTAGCGGGCCCTTTAATTTTACCAACTTTTGATTCCAAATTAAATTTTACTATTCGGTTGATAAGCCTTTTTTCAGTATTATTTAATTTGTTTTTCGTAAGCGTTTCTATACCAAAAATTTGATTGACTACTTCTAAAACTATATTTAATCCGTTATTGGTATTTTCTTTTGTTAAATAATGGTGTATCTCGGTTTTATTTAGATTTTGATATGCCTGGGCTAAGTCAACCAACGTTTTCAAATACTCAAGTCCATCATGTGCCCAGTGATGAAGTAAAACTGCTCGAAAATGTTCAATTTTTTCGAGCTTAAATCTTTCTTTTCGCTGAATAATGAATTCGCTAGTTGGTTTTAGCATTAAAAAATTTGGATGTATAATTCTCCAATGAAACTCTACATGAAATCTGGGTTCACTTTTTTTATCAAAACAAATATCTTTTTGTTGTTCAAGTAATTTATTTCGGTCAATCCTTGCCAGACTTTTTGCGTAGTGACATTCATAGCCATCCTCAATGAGTATCGGCAGTATCTTGTCAATATTGTTTGGGTTAATGATCAAATCAATATCACTCGACTCTCGCATGGAAATATCTCCATAAAATTCATTAGAAAAGGCAACTCCCTTGTAAGGAATAACGGCTATGTCATGCGCCTGAAGCCGGTTTACAATACGCTGAGTTTCCTGGGCAATAGCAAAGTTTTGTAAGGTGATGGCGTGCAGTTCGTTTTTTAGCTGCTCTTTTATTTGAGCGGGCATATTGGTCACAAGAAGTATTCGGTAAACAACTGGTCTAATTCGATGTAGTCGACTTAGTAACGCAACTCTTGATAGGACTTCTGGCGAGGTATTTAAAAGTTGATTTAAATCATGAATACTTGCTGTTCCAAAATGAACCCGACAAGCCTGTATCACAATCGCCATGGCCATGCCATATTGATCAGCAATTGCTGTGATAGGGGTAGCGCTAGGTTGAGATTCAGGGTTCATTGCGCTAAAATTAGTCATTTGAATTATCTTTAGCACTATGTCCGATATACGATATCAGCGCGTCGATACTAATTTGCTGGTTAGTCAGCTGGCCGGGGAAACTGTTTTAATGAACACAGTAACGGGCGATTATTTTGGAATCAATGCAGTGGGTACTAAAATCTGGAATTTATTGACAGCGCCAGCTACGATTACTTCTTTAGTTGAATCACTTGTAGCCAGTTATGATATTTCCCCGGAACAGTGTACAAATGAGGTCAATGTATTTTTACAAAATCTCGAAAGTCGAAAATTAGTTGTAATTGTTTAGGCGACTTCTATCTCTGCGTGATTTTTTAGAAGCAATTGCTGTTTCTGCAATTGTTCGATTTACGTTAAGTTATTTGCCTTCTTCATTTCGGCTGCGTTGGATGGGAAAATCAATGCTGCCTGATTCTGCCATGCTGACTTCAATTTCTGAGAATGATATTTCAATGGAGTGCCGAGTAAAATTATTACGCGTTAAAACGGCAGTTGCGAGGTGTAATCGCTACGTTCCTTGGAATACTGAATGTCTAACGCAGGCACTCACTGCAAAAAAAATGCTAAGGCATCGAAAAATAAACTCCCTTCTGATCATTGGGTTTAGAAAAGATGCCGGAGGTGAAATTGGCGGACATGCTTGGTTAAAAGTTGGTCCTTATTTTATTACTGGTTACAGGCCTGATTTAGACGATTATGTGATCAATGGCCAATTTGGTTCTCAATAAGACCTTTGATTTTCTCTAGTGTATTTATTGAACTAGGTCTTGTGATCTGAAATACTGCCGCTTTTTCGATCAATTTATTTATCAAAGTAAAGGCAAGCTCGTTTTTCTCAGGAGTATTTAGCTGTGCTGTTCGATACAGCTGAAGATGTACCGCATTAAACGCTTCAAATCCATTCAGCGATTTTATTGTTGGTTCTTGAATGGTCTCGTCTTTTTGTAATTGAAATAGGGCATGAATTGGTTGGGGCGTTGTACTGAATTCTTCCTGTATACTCAGACGATATTTTGATACGTGCTCGCGTAATTTTTGTTCTTCAGAAACAGTTCCTATTCCTAGTTTTTCAAAACTATCATCCCATAATTTTAAAACAGGGTAAGAAGCATAGGCTTTGATTATTGCGTTTCCTGTTTCTTCTAATACTAATACATCATCAGCAAATACTTTATATCCATGTTGACGTAAATACTGTAAGGTGGTGGACTTGCCTGCACCGGACTGCCCGCAGATAACAACCAGTCCTTTTTCTGTATGAATGGCGCCAGCGTGAAGTAATACTTTATTACGCTGATGTAATATAGCCGCGAGCCCGTTTGTTAAAAGAAAGAGACGCAGTGATTTATCGTCTAATTTGTCTTTGATCTCTAAAATGATTTCTTTTCCTGCTCTCGCATAATACCTGCAGTTAGGTAAGTCGAGTAAAAACTCTGTGGGACTAATTTGAATTTTTCCTTTATCTACTATATCTGGGCCTGTTAATTTCTCAGGTGCTTTCCCAACTCGAATTTCACAATTAACTTGCTCTGCCTCATGCGGAAGCAATTCGGGTAATTCAATTTCCGATGCAATTCGTAATCCGTATGCCCAGTAGTGAAACATATTTCGAAAGTAATTTAACAAATTGAACTTGCATAATGAGATTTGAAATTTATATACCTTTAATGTGTCATAGCATTTTAGAAGTTTCGGAATTGATAGTTTTTATGCCTTATGTAAAGTCACTTGAGGTTAAAATTTTGATATATGGAAAAAGATGAAGATTCTAAGGAGCTAAGTAACTTGCAACTCAGTGAAAATGCAATGAAAATCATAAACAACATGGACAAGGTAATGAAGGATCTCCTAGAGTTCAAGCGTTCCAAAAACAGTCCTCTTGTTGTGATGCGTGAAGGTCGGATTGTTAATTTAGATCCTTTTACTTTACAAGAGATAAAAGGGGAGGTAGAGTAATTGACTACGAAGCGCCACTTTATTTTTACACTCTTTTTTGCTTTATTGATTTTTTCTTGTTCAAAAAAAGAAGTACTTCAGATGCCGGAGCCAGATTTTATTACCTATACAATTGCTAAGAATCAGCATTATTCTACAAACTCCACATACAAGCCAATTAGTAATTTAAGCGCACAGGTTTTTTTAGTTTGGTTTGATACCTCAGCAAGGTATTCGACTGTAAATCCAAATAATCAGTCTGATATAAATAAGTTGTATGGGTTTTCAGATAACAATAGCACGCATCACGCTTTTAGTGCACGAATAGGTTGGCGATGGCTCAATAATAAATTAGAGTTGTTGGGCTACGTATATAATGATAGTATAATGAGCTATCGCTTGATTGGAGATTATCCAATCAATTCCGAATTGAGATGTGAAATTCAAGTAAAAAATAGTCAATATTCGTTCTCAGTAAATGGGAATTCTATCAGCTTACCTCGCACTTCTTCAACTCCTAGTGCTATTGGATACCAGCTGTATCCCTATTTTGGTGGAGATGAGACAGCTCCTCACGATATCAAAATAAAAATAAAGGAGCTTTAGTTATCGGTCATTCATCTGCATCTTTTCCAGATATCACAACATGAATTAGTAGCCTCGACAGGAATCGAACCTGTATCTGGAGCTTCGGAAACTCTTATACTATCCATTGTACTACGAGGCCGGTCTTTACCGAATCATTCCTGCTGCGTTACTGGCAAAAATTTTCACGGCAATAGCTAACAAAATTACACCAAAAAATTTACGTACGGCCATCAGTCCTGCCTTACCAAGCAGTCGTTCAATCCAGGCTAAGGAACGTAGCACAATAAATATCACTATTAGATTCACAAGAATAGCTAGTAAAATCATGAATTCATTTTTATCACTTCGCTCAAAAGTCGCTTTCAGAGACATAATCGTAGTGAGGGTTCCACTTCCGGCGATCAATGGAAAAGCGATAGGCACAACAGTACTAGTAGCATCGTTATTTTCCGACTTGAAAAACTCAATGCCCAGCACCATTTCTAGTCCTAAAATAAAAATCACAATAGAACCAGCTACTGCAAAAGAGCGAATATCAACTCCTAAAATATTAAGGAGCGGCTTCCCTATAAAAAAGAATAAGACCATCAACCCCCCAGAAATTAGTGTGACACGTAATGGATGGATATCACCTAATTTCTTTTTTATACTGATCAGCATGGGAACCGATCCCACTATATCGATCACCGCAAATAGGGTGAAGCTGAGGGTCAAAAATTCTTTGAGGTTAAATACCATAGTGCTGGCTTTCCAGCAAAAGTAGGTAATGCCTATCGTCCATAAAGAATTCCTATTAATACATTAAAACCTCTGGTGGTATAGCCTCTGATTTCTTCATAACGCGTATTGGTTAGGTTGCGCAGATCTGCAAATACGCGTAGTCCTTTTTTAGTAAACTGGTACTCGCCATACAAATCAATTGTGGCATAGCCGGGCATAGGGAGCGGAGCAGCGCCGTATACAAATTCTTCTCGCGCACTAGCAATGCGGCCTGATAAATGAAACACCCAATTGTTTTTAGAATAGCTCCCTCTCCAATTCAATGCATGTTTAGGGATACGATACAAATTATTATAGCTGCTGTCTTTTCCAATCGATGCGCCGGTACCATCATAGCTGCTCGTCGTTTTCCCATTGGTAAATGCATAGTTGGCAGAGAAACTAAATTCTTTTTTGGCCCAACGTAGTTCTGTCTCAAAACCATAATCTTTTTGACTGCTTGCATTTAAATAGCCGCCCGCAAAACTGGTTGGATTATAGGTGTAAATGATGGTTTGCTTACCAGAACGGTTAAAGGCTACAACTCTTCCACGTAAATTTCGAGAGGTAGTAAAATCAATTCCAACTTCTTGAATCAATCCTTTTTCGGGTGTTAAGGAATCATTACCGGAGTAGGGGTCAAATAATTGATAAAGAGTCGGTGTTTTAAACGCAGAGTAGATATTTCCAAATGCACGCACTTGTTTAGACAATCGATAGGCAGGGTTAAATGTGAATGTCGCATTATTGCCATATTCACTATGCTTATTAATGCGTCCACCCAATTCTACCGTGAGATCATTTTTTTTATAGACGGCAGAACCAAAACCGCTGAGTTGTGCCATCCAAGCGTTGAGGGTAGGACTGGTATAGGGACCCCACGCGCCTGTGGAATAGTAATCTTGTGTAGTGCTATTATGGCGAAAATCTACTCCTGCTAATAATTCCCAATTGGCAAAAATCTTGCTAGCATTGATCTCTGCAAAATGCGTGCGTCCGATATAATTACTCTTTGAAAAGGTGGAAAATATATTACTGACATACGCAGAGTCGTCTAAATAATTTCTTTCCACCCAATTATATTGATAGAGAAGGTTAAGCGCACCAGTTGCAGTATTTTTTTTCCAACTTGCGTTTACTTGTTTATTGGTATTAGTCGCTACAAAGTCTTTTTCATCTTCATATGCTGCAGCATCTAAATCTGTTTTGTAACGACTATACAAAACACCTGCACTAAGCGTTGAGTTTGCACTTGTTTTGTAACCTACCTGTGCGCGAGCGGTATTTAGTTCGTAGTTATCCTTATCAAAGTCACGAGTACCCAAGGTGTCAGCGGCTGCAGAGAATCCGCGTGATTGAATGGTAGAAAACTGAGTGAGATAAGTAAGCTTATCCAATCTGCCATTTAGTCCTGCGCTGCTTCGAAGGGTGTTAAAACTACCTCCTGCAACGGAGGCATTTATCGTTGGCTTGGTCAATTGACTAGTTATTTTTCTGGAAATAATATTTACTACACCTGCTACCGCATCTGATCCGTACAAAGTGGATTGTCCGCCTTTTAAAATTTCAATGCGTTCAATTTGATCGATGCTCAGTAGATTGATGTCAAAATAATTGCTGATCACAGAGGGATCATTCACCGGTACGCCATCTAAGAGAATCAAAACATTGCCCGCAGATGCGCCGCGGATGCTGATTGTTTGATTACTTCCCATATTATTATTGGCGCCTGGCACTGTAACACCCGCCACTTGATTAAGTAATTCCCCAATGGAGCGACCGCCACTTTGACGAAGCTGTTCTCGGTTAATTACCGAAACCACCTTAGCGGTTTGTGATTGTTTTTTTTCATACTTGTTAGCCGTTACTACGACTTCTTGTAAAAAACTTGTGTCCTGTTGGGCACAGAGTGCGCTGCTCATGAACAGAGCAGTCAACACGAAAAGCTGTTTTTGCATGGTGCAAAATTTTTGTGTGACTGCTTCCGTAGTTAAAGTAGAAAATTAAAAGGTGCCCTTACACCTTTCGATCTTCAAGCCTTTCACCCGAAAGCTGAATAAATGAGTAATGATGCGGCAGGTCTTCTGGCTCATCCCCGTTAAAGGCCTTCCCGATGGTTCAGTGGCTCTTTCTTTAACGTTGCCCAGAGGCAGGATTCACAGCTACGGGGATAGCACCGGATTCATTTGCATTACACCGGATTTCCCTTTTCATTCCTTTCGGAAACCGTATCCAAACAAAAGTAGGTACTTGCGAGAAACAGATATTGTTGAGTTATCAACTGAGTGTGAAGAATTTAGTTTCGTATCTTGTTCGTTCCTAATTAATCGCTATGTCCGCTAGTAAAAAGCTTAGTCTATTTGATATCAGTTTGATTGCGGTGAGTTTAGTTATTGGCATGGGTATCTTTCGGGTGCCTGCCTCAGTTGCAGCTACTTCCGGAACGGAGACTATTTTTTTTGGGGTGTGGTTAGCGGGGGGATTAATTGCTCTCTGCGGAGCGCTTACCTATGCTGAAATTGGTAAGCGTTTGCCAGCGATGGGAGGGTATTATAAAGTGTTTGCGGAATGTTATCATCCTTCAATTGGTTTTTCGGTGAACGCAATCATTCTCATTAGTAACGCTGCCTCGCTTGCTATTGTAACACTCATTGGTGCGGATTATGTGAGTGATCTTTTATATGGTAAACCAAGTGGCACTTTTTTTAATACACTGGTGGCCATCACTGCCGTAGGAATTTTTTATTTGGTAAATCTATCTGGTCTTAAAACAAGTAGTCGCACGCAAAATGTATTAACCATTACCAAACTTTCCATGATTGTGATTTTGATCGCAAGCTTGATTAAGGGCGTTGTGATTGAACCGCACGGGTACAATACAGGAGATCCCCTATACACCATGCAGGATAAAAGTCCTTGGTTATTGTTTTTGATTTCCTTGATTCCGGTCTCTTTTGCATTTGGGGGGTATCAGCAAACGATCAATTTTGGCGCAGAGGCTGAAAAGCCCAGTGGGATCCCACGTGGTATTTTAATTGGTATTGGAATAGTAACGCTACTTTATCTCTCCATCAATATTGCCTATACAGAAGTGATTGGGTTTGAGCCGATGAAAAATGCGACCGCCATCGGCGCATTATTATGTGAAGCGTGGTTTGGAAAGGCAGGTGCCAAAGTTTTTGATGGATTAATGTTTTTATCTGTGATGGCTTATGTAAATGTGATATTACTCAGTAACCCGCGTGTGATGTATGCAATGAGTAAGGATGGCGTGTTCCCTAAATTATTTGGCTACAGAAATGAGAAAACAGGCGCCATCACAAACAGCCTTACTGTTTTTGCGCTTACTACCATTCTTGTGAGTTTTTTAGGGAAGGGGATCGATCCGATTCTCAACTTTAGTATGTTCTTAGATAGTATTGGGATGGCTACTTCTGCCGCAGCTATTTTTATTTTACGTCGACGTGAAAAATCCAATCCAACATCATCTTTGGGTAGTGAATACAGTTCAATTACCCCGGTTGTTGCCGTCTTTTTCATACTGGCCTACGTAGCGATTGCTACGGGAGTTTTCTTAAAAGACCCTGTAGCTGCTTGGACCGGAACGGGTCTCTTAGGATTTTTCTTATTGATTTACAGGGGTTTCTACTATAAAAAAGCCTCTTAAACCCCCATTTGATAACAGGAGGTATGGGGGCTAAGTTGTATATTTGATACCCCGTTTTTTGGGGTTTGTAAAATCCTGACATGCGATATTTTTCAATCTTTTTTCTTGTTTTTGCACTCCTTTTTCAGGGGGTTGTTGCACAGGCGCAGCAATTTGGTGACCCTTCCTTGCTCACTGATCAGCAACTTATACAGCTTTTTGGGGCTGGAATGGATAAGACCCCTTCGGTGAGCCAGATTGAACTCCGCGCACGCGAATTGGGTTTTACGCCGGCTCAACTTCCTGCTTTAAAAAAGCGATTGGAGCAATTAGCTAGCCGAAACGGATTTGTGTCAAGTCAAGAAGAGACAACGGAAAAAAGACAGTATCAAACTAAACCAACCACACGCACTAACACAAAAGATAGTGTTGGGATGTTGCCGATTTTTGGTGCTTCACTTTTTGAACAGCAATTACTCAGCTTTGAACCGGATCTTAATATCGCTACGCCGCAAAACTATTTGATTGGGGCTGGTGATCAGTTAGTGGTTGATGTGTTTGGGGTTTCTGACATTACAAAAAAATTAGTGGTCTCACCCGAAGGGACTATTCGTTTTCCTAATCTGGGGCCCATTGCAGTGGGGGGATTAAGTGTTGAGACGGCTACTGAAAAAATAAAAAAGTCATTGGCTACCATCTATCCGGGTATTCGCTCTGGTGCGGTGCGGGTGCAGGTTTCATTGGGGCAGATTCGTAGTATACGCATTACACTCATTGGGGAGTTAAAAAGGCCAGGCACTGTAACGATTTCTTCGTTGTCTACCTTAATGAATGCATTGTACTTATCGGGTGGTCCTACAGAAATAGGTTCACTTCGCAATATTGAACTAGTTAGAAATGGAAAAAAGCTGGTCAACTTTGATTTGTATGATTTTCTTTTCAGAGGCGATCTATCAAAAAATTTATTACTCCAAGATGGAGATGTGATTCGCGTTGGGTATTGTCAAACCCGGGTTGCACTCAAAGGGGCGTTTAATAAACCAGCACTTTATGAAGCGGTTGCTACTGAATCTGCAAAAGACTTAATCGGTTATGCGGGGGGTATTTCTCCCGTAGGCGTTAAAGATTTTGTTTCTGTTATACGGTTAGGTACAACACGCAAAGAAGCGTATTCGCTGAGTCCTTCTCAATGGGCTACATTTAATTTATCAGCAGGAGATACGCTGTATGTTGATTCATTGCAAACAAAATTTTTGAATCGGGTGCAAGTAACAGGTGCGGTAGAAAGACCTGGTGTGTATGGCGCGCAAGAAACAGGGAGTCTCCGCAAATTGTTAGCCATTGCCATGCCTCGTGAGGATGCGTATCTAACACATGCCGTAGTGCGCAGAGTGAATACAGTTGGTGAAAGTAGTTTACAGTCTTTCAATATTGAGCAAGTACTTAAGGGTTCATTTGATTTGAATTTACAATCGGAGGACTCTGTACACATTTATACCAAGTCTGCTATTCGTGAACCTTATGCCGTTTCTATAAACGGCGAAGTGAATAAGCCAGGCAAGTACACCTATCTGGAGAAAATGACTGCCATGGATTTAGTGTTAATGGCAGGTGGTTTTAGTGAAGGTGCTTCTCGTTCACAGGTGGAAATTTCTCGTCGCTTACGAAAAGAGGGATCACAATCTGACACTTCGGTGTATGCAGTAATTCAAACGATTAATCTTGATAAGGAACAAGCTTCTTCGCTGATTGAACAAACCTTATCTCCATTCGATATAGTATCTATTCGTCGTTCTCCTTCCTATAAATCACAATTGCGGGTAAACCTAGAAGGTGAAGTGCTTTATCCCGGAACCTATACATTAGCGGGCAAACAGGAAAGACTTTCTGATTTGATTAAAAGAGCGGGTGGACTCCGTGAGCAGGCTTATCCGCAAGGCGCAACCTTGCTTCGTACAACGTACACGCAGAATTTTATTTCTGATACGCTGCTTATTGAAGCACGTAACCAGATTGATGAAAAGAATAGTAAGAACAGTGACGCCCTTGCACTTGCTACCAAAGAGTTTGCACAAGAGAATTACGATCAAGACTCATTATTGACAGAGATAAAAAAACGTTTTTTAAAACCCGTCGGAATTAAACTCGATGAGGCGCTTCGTAATCCGGGATCTCGGGAAGATATTTATCTCGAGGAAGGGGATGTACTTCGTATTCCTCGTCAACTACAAACGGTTCAAACCTTTGGGGCGGTGAATGTGACTAAGCAGATTGTATATTATCCGGGGCTAACTTATCGAGGGGTGATTCGTCAATCAGGTGGATTTGCAGCCAATGCATTACGTAAGCGTGGCTATGCGGTATATGCCAATGGACAGGTTAGCAACGCCAGACAATTTTTATTTTTTAAATCCAATCCTCGGATTCGCCCAGGTGCAGAAATCTATATTCCTGTTCGGGAAAATAAAAGAGGGTTGAACACGGGTGAGGCTGTAGGGCTTGTATCCGGACTGGCATCTGTACTTGGATTTTTAGTGATTATTCTTAGACAATAAAAATGGCAAGTAATACATCTTCCACTTTAGTGTTGGGTAATTTGTTTGGTTCGTTGCTGCAATTTGGGTCTGCATTGCAACAGCGGATTCGTTTGTTCTATCTACTTGCGGGATTGAGTTTAGTTTTAACCGCCGCGTACTATTTTATTCAAAAGCCTTCTTACGAAGCAAAAGTGAGTTTTATACTCGAAGAAAAATCTTCATCGCTTTCTTCTGGGCTGAGCGGAATTGCCTCTTCATTTGGAATTGATATTTCTTCTCTATCTGGAGGCGGCGCATTATTTAGCGGAGATAATATTTTAGATATTCTCCAATCTCGTCGCATATTAACGGAAGTGTTATTGTCCAGAGTAGATAGTAGCAAAGGAGTGAATGGGCCTACACTCGCCGATCTTTATCTAACTCAAACTGGATTTAGTCTGCCTAACAAATATGATACATTTGGGTTTACAAAAGCATTTCCGGGTCAAACGCATTCTACCTTACAGGATAGTGTGTTGGGATTGATGATTGATCGTCTCACACAAAAACAAATTGTAGCGGAACGCCAGAATAAAAAAGGATCTGTTATTGCATTTTCAGTAACTACTCCTGATCAGCAGTTTTCAAAATTATTTGCAGAAAGAGTGGTGGCGCAAACACAGCAGTTGTATGTGAATGTAAAAACCGGATACATGGCGTTGAATGTGGCTAAGCTGGAAGCAAAAGCAGATTCTATTTTACTTCGCGCTAATAATAAGTCCTTTCAATCGGCAAATTTGCAAGTGTTAAATGCGAATGAGGCGTTTCGTCAGGCTACTGTTCCGGCAGAACTTTCACAGCGTGATCGTTTATTGAATAACACATTATATGCTGAGGTCGTCAAGAACCTTGAAATGGCACGACTTACTTTGGCTAGTCAGACTCCGGTGATGCAGTTGTTGGATACACCCGTTTATCCATTAGTAGATAAGAGAAAAAGTTTGCTCAAGTTGTTTGTGATGGGATTTGTGGCAGCTACAGTCTTGTTTATTGTACTTACTTTTGTAGAGATTCCACCTTCAAAGGTGAACTAACCGAACCTTATCCTGCATGCGTTTTCGTTTTCTAGCCATTTTATTACTTATCACTGCGCAATTTTCTGCGTTGTTGATTCA
>Ga0102864_1000062_pt1 | contig 27707 bp, 22 predicted proteins | sample Colrivmet1449B02_FD_84976 | JGI IMG/M metagenome (GOLD analysis project Ga0102864, IMG submission 84976) | Estuarine microbial communities from the Columbia River estuary - metaG 1449B-02 | ecosystem: Environmental > Aquatic > Marine > Intertidal zone > Estuary | place: USA: Columbia River...
TATTTATTTAAATACAACAAAGAAGAAAAAGCAGTTGCGGTTACAATAAAAGACGAAAGCTTTGCATCTTTAGATCTATCTAGGATAACAACTAGCTTGCCAAATCATAGATTATTTATTTACGGATCATCGCAAATCAATGAAGAGGGTAACTTTTTTGACTCTTATAGTTTGAAGTTGTTGAACGTGTCGTCTTTAGGGTCTGGTAAATTTTATATTCAAAACAACACGCCGACTTCTCTTAATATAGCATTGGGAGAATCGCAGGATCTTTTAGAATTGCCTCCGAAAAGGATGATTGAGATATCAAAGGATTCTGCTTCTTTCATGGAGTACCACAAAAAGGGATCGTTTTACATAAGCAAAAGAAAAGAAAACATTAATTTTATTCAAAAAATTGAAGTTTCTTTATTTTTAGACAGCTTACTTGATTATAAAAATTTAAATATTAATCCTGAGAAAGTAGAGGATACTCCTTCTAATAACATGGTTTCTTTTTTAAATAATACTTTTTCTTCTTGCCCTCATTCGTATTATAAGAATAGCTCTATTAATTTTGATGATTCAGAAAATAAAAAAGCATATCTTTTGAGCGATTCAATTAGTATGTATTTATTGGATGGAAATGCGCTTAGCATAGAAAAACCAAAGCTGTTAATATCTTCGCCTGGACATTATATATTCAATAACAATAACAGCGATTTAAAAATCTCGCCAGCAGGATCAGATATGTTTTTGGTTAATAACTGCGCTCAAGATATATCTGTAAGAAAAATCAACGTAACGACAAGTGTTGTTTTATTTAGAAATACTGTTTTAGTTGTAAACTCATCAACGCCTGATAGATACTTAAAAAAATCAAAAAGAAGAGACGAGTTCTATTGCGTATTTAATCCTAAGACCACGATATCAACTCAAAGAGAAATAAGTTTAAATAAAGGAATTGCTAGAAATAATGACGTGCTGCCTATTTTAGATTTAAATAATGACATACAACAATCTTACGTTAAACTTTTAGCAAAATCAGGATCGTCTAGTGTTATTTATTTAAATCTTGTAGATTACTATAATGGAAAAGATGTGCCGACTGACTCTCCTCAAAATGTGGTAGCGTATGAAATTGGAATTGGGCACGAAACATTTTATAAGTTTTTCTTCTTTAATCCTTCAAATTCTACATACACAATGCCAGGAATTAAAAACGGAGAGACTTATCAGGTTTCTATAGACTATGGTTTGTTTCAAGACCTTAACTCATTGCCAGACTTAGGCGGGGCTCCAAGTCCAATAAAGTTATTAGACCCTTGCGTTATTTATAAAGGAGAAGTCTATTCTGACCAACAAACATTTAAAGGGGGAGACGTCTCTAATTATGAAATTAGATATCCAAACTACGTCAAATTGAACAAAGTCGTATCTAATATTGAAAAAACTTTTGAACAAGAAGAAAAGGCTGATGAAGAAGTGGAAGAAGAATTGGAATTAAAAGAAGAGCCTTTAGATTTAGAAGCTCTGTTTAATCAAGCGGTCATAGATCAAGTTTCATCTAAATCAAATAGCGTGATATCTTGGATTCCTCAAAATGAAAATGCCTTTTGGCTTGACTCTCAATTCGATAAAGATTTTTGGGCTATAAGTTCAGTAGATGCTTATGCGACTTTTACAATATCATACCCAGAAGGCAGCGCAAACAGATACGTTAAATTTACAAAATGTTTATTAAAAAAAGAAGACTTGAAAACTGTAGTGGCAAATTTCTCTTTTGATTTGCGGTCTGCTCTTCAGGACAGAAAAGTAATTGAAAGTCAAAAAGACCTTACGATTGGGTTAGGTGATGAACTAGAAAAGGATCAGTTAACAACTGTAAAAAATTGGCTTACGCAAGACCAAATTAAACAAGACTTTTTATTAAATTCCACTGAAATGCCAATCGGATCCATACCAAAAAACAGTTTGCTTCCTGAAACAGCCTCAACTCCAGGCGTTTTAAAGACCTCTTCTTGCCAAATAAAATTTGAATTGAGAAAACTAAATAAATTTCCAAATTTAAATTTTGAAGATATGTCGCAAGACGAAACAGTGAAGCTATTAAATGGTAAATAATTATGCCTTTATACATACAATCTTTCTGTCACCCCGATTACGACCAGATAATTACATTGCCTGCAGTTGAAGTCAAAGACAAACAGTTTCAAGATAAGCAGACTTCGCGTTCTTTAGCGGAAGATTATTTTGCGGCAAATTATCTTGGTGGAAAACCTTTCGCTTCTCTCGGCATGGCTGGCCGTTTTCTGTATATTTCATTTGATTACAAACCAGGGGTTTCTTCTATAAATTCAACATTTATTGCCGCTCAAAGTTTGAAGTCGTTTATTGATAGTAGCGCCTATCATACTGATTTATTTTCGTCAACTTATGCGGATATACTAAATCCTTCTAGCGCAAAATATAGAACAGAAGCGTCTGAGTTAAGTGTGGTCATTATAAATAAATTTTATTGTAATTTTAGAACTATTTTTTACGACCAATATGGAATAGAACAATCCGTAACTATGCGAGACGATAGCGTTTACATCAATTTTTCTTTTGCGAAATTGGTTACCGTCAAAGTAGCTATAGATGGACAAACTCAAGCTATAAATTTTATAATAAAATCCGAAAAAACTTATGATTATTTAGAGGATTTTTCTGATAAAATATTTTATTCTGCAGGGGCTTATTATACAGATGCAGGATTTACTCAACTAGCAAATTTAAAAGTAAGAGAAGAGTTTTTCCCATTTTTGCTACTAAACAATGACTCGCAAGGGGTAAGAGGAAAAGTAGCGTCTGATTTAATAAGCTTAGGAGAAAATTTAGATCCAAATGAATACGTAAACATAACCCAAGTAACCCCTCCAGTTATAAATCAAAATGTGATAACTTGCAGCGTTAACTCTCCGGGATATGCTGATGTCGTATATGGCGGCAAACCTTATCCTTATGAAGACGCTCAAATATGCGGGACTCCTTCAGTAACGAATGGAAATCCTATAGCAGTGATAAGAAGAGACAGTCAATTCAATTTAGACTTATATAAAAGTTTTGCCGCTTTAACTTCCGAAACGGTTTCTATATATGCTAATAATTTCAGATATATAAAATACGTAACTTTTGTAAGCAATAACATCGTTTACACGGCTTTTAAAGACAATGGATCAATAGCAACTTCAACTGTTAAATTTTCGAATGAAATTTTAAATCTTAACAATTATTATTCAATTGAAGAAGATAGCGATGGGATTATTTCAGGCATAACTTTTAGATTTGTAGTTTACAAGTCTTCGGAAACAGAAGCCGGAGCTTTGTTTTATAATTTAACTATACCGGTAAATATATACTTTCCTGAAATCACCTCTGCATCATATAACGCAGATGGTTCAAAATTAGAATTAGTTTCGAATTACGCTACAACGATAAAGTATTATTTAGGGGAAGACAGCGCAAATTTGCAAACTGTTTCTGTGACAGATTCTGCAAATGGATCAAATCAAAGAACTTTGATTAACATAAATGCTTCTTCTAAAAATATAGCTGCCAATGCTTATGGGTTTTTCTACGACTTCAATGGCGGAGCTAGAGAGCCTTACAAGTCTGCGGATTTTAATCAATCAATAGATTTTGAATTTATAATAACATCATTAGGTTTGGAGATAAAAAGTGGCTCTCCATTAGCCGCTAAAACATTCTATGATTCTGGTGCAACAGCTATAACTAATTTAGTTAACGCTCCATGCTACACAAGTAGTTTCGGGAATTATACAATGTATATAGATTATGTACCAGCTTATAATATATATTTTTATTTTGATTTTACTTTAGCTGCTGGGGATGAGTCTTTGTATTTTAAAATAGGTGAGGGTTCGGATAGTGATAAATTAACAAGTCTTTCTCCTGTATCTATTACAAAAAATAAATTATTTGAAAGATTAGATGCTAGTGGTAATATAAAATTAATTCTATTATTAAATAATAAAACCCCGTTTGAAATACCGTTTCAATTTTTAAATTTTTCTACTAATGCTCCTCAAGTGACATCTGTAAGCTCTCCTGTAGTAGCCGGGGCTTCTGAAATATCTGTGTCTTTCAATTTTAATTATAGATATGCTGATTTGATTAGTTATTCTATTTTAGATCAGGATAATTCTGTAGTTTACGGGCCAGTGACGCTAGCAAAAAAACCTTACGCTGAATTGTTCAATCTTTTCTCTTCTGGTTCGACTATCTCAGAAAGTATAAAAACAGATAAATTCAATCTTCAACCAACAATTACATCTTTAAAAGCTCAAGTGACTGCTGGTAATTTAAATTCTTCATTTAACTTAGCGGAAGTTTCTTTGCAATCATCGACAACGTCTTTGCCTCAGCAGCTAAATCAACAAACTCCAGCAGAAGTAAAGTTTTACTCTGATCAAGCTAAAACTACTGTAGCCGCTTATATCAATAGAGGAGTTGTGTATTACGCTTTCTTGCAATTAAAAGACGTAGATGGAAATGATATTGATCCTGCAAATTATGGAAGCTATATATCTCTAAACCCGTCTCCTAAATTTGAAGCAGTAGAGTCTGAAGATGCGAATAAGGATTTAACTGGAGTCAGTGTAACTAAAATAAATAATAATGATTATCTGTACTCTTTCAAAATCGACCCATCAAGTCCTTTCAATGATAGCGCTTTTGTTTTAGATATAACTTACTCTCCTATAGTAGGGATACCGATAAGAGAAGACGGAGTAGGCGGAATTACTAACAATTAAATTACAAATTAATATATGAAAATAACTACGCGTGGTTCAATTAAATTTTCTGAAGGAAGCGAAGGCCCGACGTCTGTGAGCGTTCCTAAGATATATAGTTTTGAGGTTAAGATTTCTCCTGATAGTAAAAATCAATTTAGCTTGTGTTTTAGCGTAGATAACTGCGCGAGTTTAAAGTTAGAAAAGAGTCTTATAAATGAAAATGGAGTAATAGTTGGAGAAGTGGATTCGTCTCAAATCGTAGTAGGGACTAGCGAAACTGGGTTTTTTAGTAAAGACAAAATATATAAAACAAAGTTCAAATTAATAGCTACGAATACAAAGGGTTCTGTCTCTGCAGAATTAGAGCCAATAGGCGTCGGGACAAACGATCTAAATATATTCACTACTGATTTTATAAGTTTCTCTGCTGAAAGACCTACGGACTCTTTCAATGAAGTTGATGTAAAAATAACTATAGCAAAAATTGCCGCTTTTAATATTGAAGATTTAGTTCAGTTAGAGCTTAGATATAAAATGCAAAAAGATTCGAGTTATGATTCTATGATTTTGGTCAAGCCTAACCCGTCAATTAAGAAAGACGCTTCAGAAAATGTGCTGAGTTATTCTTACGGATTTAAAGGAGTTGTAATAGGAAGAGCAAACGAAGGGGGGGTTTTTAATTTTCTTTGCAGAGTTATTGTAAAGAATTTCCAATCACAAGACTCCAATAGCGTAGAAGTTGATTTTGGCACCTTGACGGTTACTCCGCCTTCTTTAGTTAAAAACTCTTCTTTCCCAGAAGCTAAAATTTCAAATCCAAAAGCTCCAGCTTCTTTAAGATATGAATTTTTAGTAAAGTTTTATCAAATTTTTACTCATCAAAAGAAGGTTTTAGCTATTTCTGACATAGAAACGAGAAAAGACCCTTCTGTATTTGATTATAAATTTTTAGATTCTGATAAAGTGGCGGGTTTAGATTTAGCTAAGTTATTAATACTCAACGAGAATAGTCAATCTCTGAATGATAAATATTTATTTAGTTATGAATTCAATTATAATAAGCAATCCGGGACGAAAGGTTACCTTTATCCAGCGTCTGTTTCTGATATATTGCCTTGCATAATAGTAATTCCAGAAGAGACAGTCGCTGGCGCAGTCCCTACAGCGAATGGTTCTGTAGTGCTATTTTGGAAGATAAATGATAATTTTTTTGACTACTCGATGATGAAGGGGGAGGTTTCTGTTAAGACTATTGAATTAAAAGCAAAATTGCAATACAAAGAAGGCGAATCATATGCAGACATAACAAAAGAATTTGCTATAGAAAAAAAACATTTTCAGAATTCTACCCAGAAATTCATAATTGAAATAAAAAACATCGATTCTACAAGAAAAGATCTTTTTAATTTAATATCAGAAAAAGATAATGCTACAGATAATTTAAAAATAGTAATAACATCCCACACAGTCCTTTGCTCTGCAAAAGGAGCGGGATCTAAAACCTTAACTTTTAATAAATTATTAATCCCAAATCAATGGAAGTATATAGCTTATGATGAGTATATTTCAGAATCGCCTAGCGTAAGAAATTCAAGAGACAAGACTATTTCTTTAAATTTGGATGATCTAAGCTTAAGAGGAATAAGACTTCCTGAAAAAGGTTTTAAAAAATTCGATACTATATCAGACATAAGAAATGATATGTCAGATAGCGTTAGCAGCTATATCCTGCAATACGATCTCGAAGTGTTTTATAAATTATCTTGTTCTTTTGATTCTTTTTATATTGATCCAATAAGAGAAGGAACGGTAACCGCTATCGTTTTACCAAGCGTCCCAAGCGACGTATTCCTTGTTGCTCCAAAAGTAGTAATTCCTCCCCCGAACTTAAATACAATTGCGAATGGAGGCATACAAGCTGAAGCTGTAGTTAACTTAAATGAATATGGAAAAATATCGGCAATACAGTTAACTGAAATTGGAGAAGGGTACTCTTACTTTAAAACTTATCTAAGTAAAAGAGAGCAGACATTCTCAGATTTTACTCCAATAGTTAAATCTTCTTACACGGTTGTTTCTTCGGATATTGGATTAAACAAAAGCGTTCTTTCTCCACAAAATTTGTCTTTTGATCTAGGGAATTTAAAAGCTTCTCTTTCTGGCGGCGTTAGATTAGCAAGCGTGTTGGCGGATAAGGAAAAAATAGACTCTTCATCTGATGGCGGCAACCCTTTATCTCAATTACAAAAAACTCAAATAAATCAATATTTAGAAGACTTCTTGCCAGAAGACGCTCCTGTAGAAGGGAATCCGGCGGAGCCTTACGAAGTTACATCTCAAGAAATAAACTATAACGCCCAAGATATTCTAGACCAAATTTGGTTCGAGATATCTAAACTGTATACTGAAAAATACAATAACCCATTATTTGAGACTAAGGTTTTTAATCAAGATGATGATTTGGCAACAACAACTATTGATCTGTCTTCGCTACCTTCAAATATAGTCGCGTCCACAGACTCTTCTTCTCAGTCGCCATCTTCTGTAAGCCCGTACTCGCAACAAACAAGCGCAGACGGCGGTGCCTGGAGTCTTTTCGAGCTAAATAATCTGTCGGTTGTTCCAGATGGCAGTCCGGCGATAAGCATATCAAATATATATAAATCGCCGCCTTGGTTGACCCTTATGCCATTGTCTGTAAGATCAGACGGGATGTGGGCTTTCGGGCCTCTGCCAAATATGGCCCCAAGAGCAGAGATGTTTAATAGAATTGTTACGGCAATAAATAGCCTTAATGAAGTAAGAATTATTGCGCCTTTTATTTGGTTAGTAACACAAAACAACACAATGAACGTTTGGCTGAAACCTGTTGATCCTTCGGGGAGTGAATTTGATATAGTTACATTCGGTCAAGATGGAACGGAAATTATATCGAATGTCTCCGTCTCTGATTCTGCTTTACCTATAAATTCAAATTTATCAGTAACCGCTTCCAGATCAGTTGCAAAAGAAACAAAGAAACTTTCTGACGTGGGGCAATACGGATTAACGTCTCAAATATATGTCACTTCAGTCGAGCAAGGGTCTTCTATAACATTTAAGCCTACAGTGCATCCATTTATGTCAAATGCTCTGCCTAGATTTGTTTCAGCTAATATAAGAAGAAAGTATTTAGGTCTTGTTAGCGAAGGAACTTATTCTTGCTCTTCTGTAGTTCCTCCTAAAGCCCCAGGAACAAACACTACAGTCATTTATTGCAGTTCTTCTAGCCCAAATGGAGGAGTGTATCCTAAACCAATTTCCCCAGTTCAACTTCCAATTTCAAAGCTTAAAGAAAATGTTTACTTTGAATTTTTTGATAGTGGGGGCTCTTTAAGTGCAAGCCCATATGGAACAGCTAGATTTTTTGGGGTTCCTAATGGCGTAACAGAAGGATATCAAAGATATTGTGTTTATGACTGTGGAGATTCATTTAGCAAAACAGTAGATTTTTCTTATACAAATATGTATCCAGCGACATATAAACTTTAATGATCTCTGATAATTTTAAGAATTTATTTAAGGAAAGCTTAAAAGCTTCTAAAAGCTTGTCTTCTACTGCGTCTAAAGCGGCAAAAGCTGTGATAAATAATAAACAAATAATCTCTCCTCAGCTAAACGCTCAGAAGAGATTAGACATCTGCAATAAATGCCCTTCACTAGATAAGTCTGGAGGAAGGTGCGAAGAGTGCGGTTGCTTCGTAATTGTTAAAGTTAAACTAGATTTTGAAAGCTGCCCGCTTAAAAAGTGGTGATTATGGGGCCTTCTTGATTCTCTCTATCAATTCAAAAATCTTAGGCTTAGGAATCTCATTAATAGAAGTAATCGCGTCAGCAGCGAAACCGTCTTTAATAAGGCGCTTTTTGATTTGGTCTAGGGTAACGCCCTTCTCCTTCATTAAGTTAGAAAGGACCGCCGTTGGAGACACCGGGCTATCAGGAGTGAGGTCTTCAAAATTAGTTTTAACACCAACTTCGTCTTGGCCTACGATGTTAATCTTTAGAAAATTTCTGACGCACCTAACGAAAGCTCGGTTCTCAGCAATCGCGGCTAAATAATTCCTTGCAAAGCTTTGAGTATTGTCTGGAGATGCGTCTGCGAGAGACTGAAAAGAAACTTGCTGATCATTTGTCTCGTAGTTAGCGATCCAATTAATGTAGCAGCTTGCTATGACGTAACTTGGCCCAGCTTCTGGCACATCGTAAGACACGCAAGTAAATCCACGAATTTGTGCAAGCTCTTTAATTCCTCCGAGAAGAATCAAAAGATCCTTGTCCTCTAGCTTTGAGATATCTGTTTCCTGAGTTCTTTGCTTGTTTGCAACAAGAAACTCTGAGCGGATCATCTTCCGCCAATTCACGCTTCCGTCTTCATTGTAAACGTATGGAATGGGAGGATCCGCTAATAGTCCGTATTCGTTTCTCTTAAAAGTTTTTGGAGGTATGCTGCTCATCTGATTATTATGGGCTAGATCTGCTCGCTGGTCAAGAAATAAAAGTAATCCGCCTCGTCTTTAAAAGACTGGTCTATAGCTGGTGGAAGTTGAAAACTTGAGTTACGAACATCTGCACTATTGACGAGCACTTTAGAATGCCATTTACTGGCAAAAGTTTTTCCGCTTTTAATTACTATTTTATTTGTTTTAAAATAGACTTTTGATTTATCTAAACCCTCAAGGAAATCTAAACTCAAGCTGTTCAATTTATTAATCTTTTTATAGTTTATAAATTTAATTTTTTCCTTGTCCAGATCAGGCCCAGATAGGGTGGTAATAATATCATAATTGATCTTGTTCTCTTCTAGAAGATCAAGAAAAGAGGAGTCTGAATCTTTGTCTACTCTAAAATAGACTTTCTTTATTTTGTTCTTTTTGTTTATTAGAATGTTTTTATTGAAAGCTTTACTAGTTACTATGGCGCATGCCTCCATAGATAATTGAGAGTCAAGATTCTCCTCTGAGAATAAATAATCCATGCGTATTACTATTTCACTTTTAGCGCTTTTAGAGCTATTGCCAATTTTAAAAGTACAGTCTGGTATAACTTCTAAATTTTGAGTAGAGTAAACCTTGCCAACAGAAAGGGTATTGTCAAACGAATGGTCTTCATCAAGAAGAGTTTTTAAGATTTTTTTAGCTATCTCCTCTGGCCGAATGTTGTTAATTTTTGCGGCAGTAGGATTTAAGAAATGTTTTCTAGCTTTATCTGAGTGGATTACTTCTTCGTCTTTTACTAATGTGTTGTCTAACGAATAATCGGTTTTCAAGAAACATTGTTTTATATTATTCTCAGACGCTATCAAAGAATACAATTTTGAAGAGCCGCAAAATAACAAAGCTTTTCTAATCAGATAAGCTCTTTGAGAAAGCTGAGTTGAATTATCAACATAGGTATGATTGAAGTGATACTTCTTGTCTTCTATAAAATGAACTATTTTTATTCCGTGTTTTGATAAAACTGGTTCTATCAGTTCAATAACTCTAAACCAAAAAACATAATGAAAATTCGCATTGCTAGATTGAGTGTCTAGAATTATATATCTATCAAAATCTAATGGATAAAGCTTCTCGTATATATATGATTTACTGGGCTGCAACCCGGTAGTTGAGGCGAAAGATTTTAAAAGATTCATTTGATTAAAACAGAATGATTATTATTGATGCAAAACGAGTCTAGGCAATAGCTTTCAAAAAAATTCTTTTTAAGAAACTCTGGATCTTCAAATTCTTTGTTTTTAATTATTGCGCTTTCGATCATCGTGTTTCCAGAGAATACAGCTTGGCAGATTTCCGAAGACCCAACAAAAATCTTTTTATCAGGATGTTTTTCTTTTATAGCTGAAATAATTTTAGTAGATAAGAAAATATTTTCTAAATTAGAATCAATAGAAACAAAAATCCTATCCTCTGGATTAGATCCAGAAAACAATTCTTCTATTTTAAATGCTTTATGTTTATCGTTATCTTTTGCGGCTGTTTCTCTAAAATATGATTCTATAGCTTGCCTAGGAGTTCCTATTTTTAATTTTTCAATCCAATGAATTAAGCCTTCATCACTGTCGGTGGCGTCAGTTTTAAGTATTAAAGAGTATAAAGATTTAAGCCAAAGCACAGAGTCTTCAATATAAGGAATTTGAACGTATGGATTTTTTTCTACGTATTTTTTTTCAGTGTTTTCGTAATTTCCATAATCACAAGATTCGATAAACTTCTCTATCTTGTCGCAAATTACATTAGTAGCGAAATTATCTATAGCCCATTTTCTAGCAAGCTTTCCAGTTTTAACCTTTTCTTCAAGAGACATCTCTAATACTTTTTTAAGTTGATCGGCTATTGATTGAGGGCTAGTAGATGCCTTAATGAATTCTGTGCCGAACTCTCTATACTCATTCCAAGCCAAAGGCAAAGAGTGAGCTTCTGGCTGGCACATCTCTTCTCCGCAGCTATAATTAGTAACTAAAGTAATTAAACCAGTAAGCTTAGCTTCTTGAATTGGAATCTCTTGGCCACCAGAAGTAAATGGATGACAATACACATCCATCATATTATAAACTTCATTCAATTGTTTTTCTGAAACGCCAAAAGTTGTTCCTGTTGTTGTGCAAGAATTTTCTGTTTTGCATGAGTGACAAGTTATTTCGTTTCCTGAGAAATTTTTAACTTCATATCCTCTACAAGATTTGCATACGTAAGTAGTTAATATATCTTTAATATCTACCCCAGACTCTCCGCAAATTTTTTGGATGTTCCATCCTTCTTGCCAATTTGTGTGAAGCAAAAGCTTTGTTTTAAGATCTGGATTAGAATCCTTAAGGATTTTAAAACCTTGCAATAAATTTGGTACAGATTTTCTTAATTGATTTCTAAATACAAATCCAATAACATAAGTGTCATTTTCTATGTTATTTTTTAATCGTATGCTTTGCTTTGCTTCTTGAGAGAAAATTTTAAAATCTGAGGCTTCTACTGCTCCGTGCATTGTTTTTACATGTTTATGCCCAAGTCGATGCATTTCTTTTTCAGCAAAACTAGACCATACCCAAAAGTTTTTAATCTTTGGAGCTTCAGAAACAGCACTAGATAGCAAAGGAAGAGAGTCTAATGTGGTCCAAATTACAGAATTAATTTTATTAAACCAAGGTTTGTCAATAGAATAATCAACTCCCCAAAAATCCTGCACTCCTATATAGATATCTGGTTTTTCTAAATTTATTACGCTATCTAATTCAAATGCTCCATACGCATACAACCTTCCTCTCTCTTGTGAACTGTCGCAGTCTGCCGCTTCTTTGCCGCTTATTGGAAGCGAACCATAAGTCTTCCAAGGGGTTCTTTCCGTTTCTGAGTGGTTCTTAGCGATACCGCCAGCTAGAGATACCAGCTCGTACTTTCCGGTATTATGCAAATAAGAAAGAATGGCCTTGGTATTTCTACCAAAGCCAGTCTTCGAAAGAGCAAAATCAGAGTGGAATAAAATTTTCTTCTTTTTTACCATAGATCTTCATCCGCTGACTCCTGCTTAGGAGCCTCTTCCTTTTTCGGAAGGGCTGCTGGAGGAGTAACGGCTAATCTATTATCTTGCTCTTGAATGGCCTTTTCAAAGATTTTTGCAAGAGACAGCGTGAAGTAGCATTCTAGTTTGACTGCTTCTCCAAAAGTAAAGCCCATTAGGAATGAAGTCTTGTCTTGAGCATTCTCCTTGCTTTCCTTAGACACAGAGAAAGAGTATCCAACTTGGGCCATTTCAGACGGATTGTCCTTGGTTCCCCTCATGTAAGGAGAAAATTTAATTCGAGTAACTTGCTTTGCGGAGTCATGGAATCCGGTGAACTCAGCGTTACGGCGCATTGCTGAGATAATGTCGCCTACCTCCGTAGAGCTAAGCTTCACAGACGCAGACATCTTTGGGTTTTGAGAATTGCCAGCGAATGAGCCCCGCTTCTTGCTTTCATCCCAACTGGATTGTTTAATTAGATTAACGAAAACACAGTCATCTTTTACAGAGATTTTAAATGAGCAGCCGGAACCAGTGTTCTTTGGATTTGGTTTATAAAATTGAATCATGCGATATATAGTGGGTTTTTAGGGGTTAATTGTCAAGATTTTTTTCTTTTAATTCGGAAAGTTTTGTGTAAATTTTCAATGTTTGAATGCCGATGGTGTCGCAGAACAAACAGTCTTGTTTTTTCGTGGCTTTAACGATAACGATGTCTTCTTTTTCAGGCAACCTGTCGCTATTGGCAGACTTGTTAAATTCAATTTTATCATTGAAAGTAAGAACAGGAATCGATCCAAATTCGTCAGAAACAATCATCTTAAATACTTTTGTCTTTTTTTCATTTTTAGATGTCCATTCTGAACAGTCATCGACTTTGCCTACTAGATAAAGAATAGAATTGTTACCTAATTCAGATATCTGGGCGGTGGAAACTAGTGACGGCATCTTAGGGTGGAATATATCTATCAAAGTATTATTGTAACTATAACCAAGAAGCTTGTTCTCGTAGTACCAGTTAGCAAAGCTTTCTGATTTATTATTTTGCTGATAGATCTTTAAATAAGGATCGTATTTCTTTTTGATCGTTTCTAGGCGAGTTTCTTTAATGAGAAGTTTGCTGTTCTCGTTTTTTGTCTCTGACAGTTTTTTAATGGTCTTGAGAAGATCGTATCCTTGGTCTGGTCCATGCTCCATGCTTAAGACTTTCTCCTTATCCGTAAGGAGGTTCCAAAGCTGAGCTTCAAGGACAACCCGACTTCTAGAAGTCGAAAAACCGTCTAAAGCGCCAGCTTGAATCAAGGCAGATAAAACGCCAATAGAAATTCCAACTTCTTTTGCTGCTTGAAATACTTCAAATTTATTAGATTGATCTGATTTAAAATTCTTCAATTTGTCCATCGTCTTTTCAGAGATGCCTTTGATAGAAGATAATCCAAATCTAATATCATTTCCTTGAATAGAAAAATCAGTATCAGATTTTAATATGTGAGGCCCAAGCAAAGTTATTCCAAAATGCCGAAGCTCTTTCTGGATCTTGGATATCTCTTCTAGAGGAGCTGGTTCATGCTTTGTCATCTCTAACAAAGCTAAGAAAAAATGCTGAGGATACTTAAATTTAAGATAAACAGTACAAGCAGCAAGAGCCGCATAGCTCATCGAATGTGATTTGTTAAACGAGTAATTTGCTGAATTCTCAAGAATGCGCCAAAGAATGTCTCCGATTTCTGGGGCTAGATTGTTTTCTTTAATCTTATCTTGGATCTTCTCTTGCCATTTTTTGACTTCCTCGACCTTCTTTTTGCCAACGATTCGGCGTAACACTTCTGCTTCATCAAGAGTGAATCCAATCTTATTGGACATTTTCATCAACTGCTCTTGATACAACGCAACGCCGCCGCTGCCGCTTAGTACAGAATCAAAGAACTCATGGATGCCTTCATATTGATTATTAGTTGTGAAATTAGCGTATTGATCCACGAACTCCAAAGCTCCGGGCCGAGCAAGAGCTAGAACACCGCTTAGTTCTTCAAGGTTCCTTGGCTTTACTTTTTTGCAAACTTTAAAATTAGTTTCTGCTTCGATTTGAAAACATCCATGAGGAGTTTTAAAGTCTTGGAGTTGCTGATAAATAAATGGATCATTAAAATTAAGCTCATCTACTTTGATACCAACTAGATTGCAAACTCTATCAACAATAGAAACACTTCGCAGGCCAAGAAGATCTAATTTAACATTAGATATAGAAGCCCAATTCATGTCGTAGCTAGAGACCTGTTCTTTGTCGGTAGTAAGTTCAGTAGGACAGCTTTGTTCTATCGGATAGTATGAAAGCATCATTCCGGAGGCATGAACGCTCTTGTTCTTGATTAGGCTTCTAAGTTTTAAAGCCGTTTTGTAAGACCTTGGATTCTCGTCGCACCACTTCTTAAGTTGCTCAACCTCGCTATAGGCCTGCTTGAGATCCATAACTTGGCCGAAAGTCTTTGGAATCAAAGAGCTAATTTCATTCATTTCGCTCTCTGGCTTTTCGTCTATAATCTTTCCGCATTCTTTAATAAGCAATTTACCGCTTAGAGTTGTTAGGGTCAAAATCTTAGAAGTCCTGCCAGCAAACAATTGCTCCAAGAATTTGATTACTTTTGGGCGATTGTAATAGCAGATATCTATATCTACGTCGCACATCAGCGACCCGTCTAGATAAGTTATGCCATCGACTATTTGTTTCTTTGCACGGATCTTAGATATAAACCGCTCAAAGAATAGTTCATATTTAATAGGATCTACCTTGGTGACCCCCAACAGATAAAGAATAAGACTACCAGCAGCAGAACCGCGCCCAAGACCCAGAGGAATGGAGTTTTCGTTGCAGTAATTAATAACAGTCCACACCAATAGGATATAGTCAAGAAATCCAAGCTCTTTAATGGTTTCAAGTTCATATTTTACTCTCTCTGAATATTTAGGAAAATCTTCTTTGGCTATATTTAGCTTTTTAAAATTAGACCTGCATACTTGCATCAAGAAATCATAATTGGAAGATTCCTCTTTAAGCCCATACTGCTTCTTAAGGCGGCTCTCGATATTGAATTCAGGAAGCCTTACGCCATACAATGGCAGCTTCATATTTGAAAATTGTGAATCGAAGTCTTTCATATTTCTGCTTGAAATTTAATTTTGTTCCAAACCTTGAGGTTAAGATCCAAATCTACAATGGCATTGTGCAGATTTTCGTAATCATGATCGATGGTATAGTCTTTGCCAAGAGCAGTTAGGTTGGTTTTAATTCCTTTCCGGTAAGTGTGCAAAAGCTTATATTGATATTCAATCAAAGACTCTTTTGGCATTTTTGGAATTCCGTACTTGATTCCTTTGGCCAAGCAGTTTGTGTCTATGAATTTATTTACTAGATGTTTAATGTTTCTATTTTTAAGAAGATACATTTCCTTGATCAGATAAACGTCGAATCCAAGAATATTATGACCAACAATATAGTCGCTATTGTCAAGCCAATCACTAATAGTACCAAAAACATCATCAAATTTCTTGCCAGTTGTTCTAATGAGTTCTTCTGGGTATCTTGTGATTCGTCTTGCATCTTCAGATATCTTAAGATTAGTATCCCATTTAATCAAAAAATCTCGTTCATCTACTTTTTTGCCACCGACAGTGGACAGCATCGCTACTTGCCAAGGAAGATTTTGACAGAAGTTTAAACATAAATTAAGAGTCTCGCAGTCGATAAAGACTATTCTTTTAGACTTATCAAACCTGAGTAGTTCATTTTCCATATTTTTCCTTGAATGATTCGGCGCTGAATTCGTTTGAAGAGCAGTGATTTAAATTGGGTTTATTTAAAGTTGTTCTTTCCGAGATGCATCGGAAGGTAAGGTAAGCCAAGAAGTCTTCTTTATTTTCATAATAGATAGACTGTGTTTTGACTGACAGCAGTTTATCTGTGACGATTTCTTCAATTTTAGATTTAAGAATTTCATCAAATGGTAAATTATTATCTTCTACGAAATAAGTAGGATTACAAAAGCTGAGATCAGGAACGCAAATACTATAAGTCAAATTATTCTTAAAAACATAAGAGTCGTAGAATGGAATACAAAGACTCAAATTGTTTTCGTTCCAGAGCTTCTTTAAGCTTTTACAATCTATTCTTGGATAATAATAAAAACCGTCAATACTTGCAAGAGTAGAAATTTTAATAAGATCATAATATCCATCAGTATTAGTAATGAAAATTATAACCTTATGCTCTTTATCTCTTGACTCAGCTGTCTTATTATCTATATCATCGCATACAGTTAAGCGAAGACCGAATCTTAAATTTAATTTAGCATCTTCGCAAGACTTATAAGCCTCCAGGAAGCCAGAAATAGAATCGTCTACTAAATATAAGTTATCTAGATCTAGTTTTTTTGCTATATCTATTATAGAGCTAGGCTCATCCGACTCGCTTGAGCCAGCCTTAGCAAGCGTCAAGATAGACTTGCCAAGACTGTAATGAGACTTAAAAAGAGGAGCAGCCGAATACTTCATGCGTTAGTATGCCCTAAAGGAGGAGAAAGTCAATCAAAATGTGGGATCGTTTTTTCTCCAGTAAGGGCAGCCTTTATATTCTGTTTTTTCAATAAGAGCGACTTTTGGATCGTCAAGGAGAGACTCTCTTTTGATTGAGGATTTAATAAATTTATCATTTATATCCGTGCCAATGTAGTAAGTCGCAGCAAGTCTAGATGGGCAAATCCACTTTCCTTGGACATCGCTTCCGCACATCCATTTCTTTTTGGGAGAATTAGCTGCCAAGTTTTCTACTGAGTTTTTCTCGTCAAATTTAGATAAATATCCAGCAATATAAGCGAGATAAGCTTTGAATCCTTCTAGCTGTTCTTCTGTGGGCTTCGGGGCTTCTTGGATTGGCTGCTTCTTAAACTTTAAAAATATAAAAGAAACATCTGGAATGTGTCCTTTAGTTTTAAATACAGCCAAAGAATACATCAGATTTTGCAAATTAAAATCAATCTCTTCTTTAGAGAACTTTGCTTTGCTTGATTTATAATCGTAAATTTTATAATCAGTATCGTTAAATTTTGCAAGCTTATCTATAAAGCCATTGATTATATAATCTTCTTCTTCTAGTTTAAATTCAGATTCAGCTTCGACAAGCAGCGATCCATTGCAAAAGAAATCACTTTGCAGCCCGGTCTGGATCATCATATAAATAAGATCCAAATTTTCTTCGTCGTCTACTTTTAGTTTTTTTGCATTCTTTAAGATGAGCCTATGAATAGCCGGGTTTTTAATAATTCCAGCTTTTCCGGAGCATAGATCTTCAAAATATTTCTTGTGTCTATCTGTAAGAAGTAACTCAAAAATTAAATGACAGATTGTACCTCTTGACGCCCCAGAGTTTGAGATGTCAGGAAACTTAAGGATATATTTAGAATAATAAAGCCAGCTGCACCCTTCGACAGTTTTAATCTTACTTGCGCTGAGCTTGATCTTTTCTTTATTTATAGTATTGACTTGTGCCATTCTAAAATCCTGTTTTTATCTTTCAAGTTGAGGTCAGCAAAATCGTTTGCGCCCTTTGGTAATTTGATCACTATTTGATCAATGTCAAAATAATCTCTTAACTTATTTTGTGTTGCTTGAGCCGCCATGTTGCCGGCTCCATTTTCTGAGCCATCATTATTAAAAGCTATTACTATCTTACTGGGGTTGATTGAAATAAGCGAATAAATAATCTTAGGGGTCACATTCAATCCAAAAGTAACAATACAATTATTAATTCCATTCTCTCTCAACGCCAGCATATCACCAATGCTTTCGACTAGAATGATGTTTTTGGCAGATTTAAGATCTTTAAGATTCACTTTCAATGGGAAAACCCATTCTTTTTTATCTCCAATATGCTTCCATTTCGGCCTTCCTTCTAGGCTAAGTTTTGAAACGTCTCTGCCTGAGAAGCCAATGATGTTGTCTTGGTTATCGAATACTGGGAAAACATATCTGTTAAACATCTTTCCGCTAGTGGCAACTCCACCTTGGAACTCTTCTAGGACAGAAGACGAAATGCCTCGATTATTCCAATAAGAATGGTCTCTTAAAAGTTTAATTAAAATAGACTTCTCAAAAGTCGTGGTTTGTTTTGTTAATGCTTTTGGTTTTTCAGCTTCTTCGGAATTAGTGTTTATTCCTTTAGCAGCTATCCAATGCTTTGCTTCATCAATGTTTTTTAGTTTAAGAGTTAACTTAACTAAATCTTCTATTGATCCGCTAATGTTCTCTTTGAAATCAACCCATTGACCTGAGTTTTTCCAAATGCGCAACACGCTATCATTATCAGAGTCACGATAAAGAGGTTTAGCTCTAAACTCTCTACCGTTATCTGTTAATGAATATCCTATGTCTTGCAGTATTTGTCTTACCGATTCGCAGTCGTTCATAAAACTTCGCCATCTTCAGAGTCGTTTAGATCTGGTCGAAGAGATCTAGCTTGCACAATTTCAGAAAGAGTTCCTCTTTCTTCTACGTTGAAGTTAGCAATATTAAAACTAATAAAATTTGGTTGGTATTTTATGGATCTTCCGCTTTGAATTCTTACGAGGTCGTGATGTCCTTGAGAGTCTCTGCCTTGGAATCGAGTCGCAAGAGGAATCATCTTATGAGAGCCGAACTCTTGACCGTCTTCAGCAATCTCTTCCACAGTCTTGCGCCTGAAGATAGCGACATATGAAGCGTACCATTGCAAGCGATCCGATTGAGAGATCGCGCTGCTATCGTCAACGCCATTCTCTGCGCTGCGATTTAACTGACAAGCTGTGAGAATTGGAACATTTAATTCTAGGCAAAGCTGTTTTAAAGAATCCACCTTGTCTCCAATTAGTTGATATTCTTGTTTGTTTTTATCAGATTCTCCAGTCAATTTAATGTAATCGTAAATGATCACACATGGATTACCGCGACCAACTTTAGAGAAGTACCAACGCTTTACAATAGAGATTATTTCTTCGATTGGTTTTCCAGCTACTTGAAGGTGATCTACTTGATTGCTTACGCTTTTTATCGTAGCTTTGCTTTCTTCAAACTTCTTGTAAAGCTGAGCATTCTTTTTCCAGTTGCCAGTTTCAAGATGCCAGACTGGAATGCCTGTAAGAGATGAAGCTATTCTAAACTTCATATCTATTGTAGCCATTTCCGTATCAAGAACAAGAGCTTTGCATCCTTTATTTATACTTGTTACCTTGATAGCAAGATCGTTAAGGATTGTAGACTTGCCGTGCTTTGGTCGACTCACCCAAGCATAAAGATTGCCGGGACGAATCCCGCCATATAGACGATTGAAATTATCGTATGGAGTTTGAAGGCCATTTTCAGAAATAGGATTGTTTCCACGCTCTTCAATAATCTCAATAATATTAGAAGTTACATCTTCTGGTTTATTGTTTTCATTAGCGTAGACACAAATCTTATCGTTATAAATCTTATCTGATTCCGTGATGATTTCTTCAATGGGCTTTTCCGCGCAGTTGTGAGCAAACTTCTTAATTTCGTCTCCAGTCTGCTCGATTTCTCTGCGGATTCTCAACTTCAATAGTTCTTTCGCCGCTTCAATAAGTCCCGGCTTAGTAGTTGGAATCAAACAAATGCTACTAACATAATTAAAGATATCAATAGTTTGATCTTTAAATGTGATTCCTAGATTCTGAGCTTTTTGAGCTATTAGAACTTTGTCAATCTGCTCTCCTTTATTAAATGTTTCCCTGAACACACAATAAATAGTATAATGGACCTCATTGACAAAATCATTCTCACAGATAAAATTTTCTATATCTGCGTATGATTCTGAGTGTTTGACCAAACCAGATAAAACATATTTTTCTATTTGAAGTGAATAAATCGGCATTACAGTATTATATTGTATTTTTCCTTAAAGAATTTTTCGCTTAACTCATCTACTTGGTCATGGTAAACCTCAACAAGAATAAATTTATTAAGAGTTAGCCAATTTTCTTTAGCTACATCTCTTTTGATAGACTTTAAATAATTCAATCTGGATTCACCGTGAAAGAATTTATTAAAAGCAGAGTGCTGCGGGCCATGGACTTCTACAGCAATCCTGTGCGTTGCGTTGATTAAGTCAACTTTTAAAAGCGACCCATACACGGGAAACTCCTCATAGACGATGTGATTTTTCCAATATTTCTTGAGGAACTGCTTAGTCTTGAATTGGATTTTTGAGCGAGAGGGCTTCTCCCAATCAATTAAATAATTAGAGACGTTTTTGCTTGCAACTTTACCATATATATTATAAAGCTTCACTTCTTAAGAGCAGAGATAAATTTATTAAATAAATACTTCGTAATGTCTTGGTGCTCTTCAAGGAAATTTTTGAGATTACCTTCTCCTTGATGTTGCTTCGGAAACTCTAAGTTATTATCAGCTAGTTCTTTTATCAACTCATCAGTAATGGTAATCCAAGCTCCCTTAGCGTGAGCGAATTCCCATGCTAAAAGCTGGTCGACAATCTCATACTCCACCCAAACACTTGACCCATTAGATCTGCCGTATTTAATCGGATATCGGACTTCTCTTCCAGACTTTTCATTTGGAGTCTTTTTGAAAGCGATTTTGCACCAATGACCAACTGGATTGCCTTCGGCTTTGGTGTTGGTATAAATAAAGTCTTTATTCCATCGCTGCTGGAATTCAAGGATCCAATCTGAGTAATGGAGAGCCGCGTTCCCGCCGCTTGCGTTGGTAACTTTTGGGTCGCCTTTCTCGTATGGATTAATTTTAATCGAAGATCTTACTTGAGAAATAAGAAAACAAATATGTCCTCTTGAGGAGAACGCAGCGGCCATTTTACGAAGCAGATCTGCTGTCAATAAAGCTGCGCCAGCGGTTTTGTTTGCTTCTGTGGCTGACTTCGCTAAATCATTGCGCGGCACCAATGCATCAAGGCTGTCAATAATAAAGAAATAAATATTACCGCCGTCATTATCCTTGATAAGCTCGCGCATCGTGTCTGTTACGAATTCATAATCATTTGTAGGAATAACTCGCCATTTAGCGGGATCTAAGTTAACTCCAGATCTCGCTATCATATTTTCGCTAAGGCGACCCTCAGACTTAATATAAATAACGCATCCCTTTTCGGGGTGAAGAATTTGAAAGTTCTTAGCAAAGGCTAATGCGTTGCTGGTTTTTCCTCCTTCCGTGATGCCTGATGCTCTTACAATCCCCGGATGGATTCCTCCGCCCATCTCAATATCTAAAGTGAGACTACCACTACTAACAACATAATCAATATTATTGTCAAAAGCGTAATGATGATCTTTGTTTTTATTCAGGATTGCGTCTAAAACTTTCAACTTTCCTGACGTAGTTGAGTCTTCTGATTCTTCTTGGACTTCTTTCTTTGGTCGTGCCATATTATTTATTATTAAAAAGATTTAGGAACTCTTTTACAGAATTTGGTTTTTTTATTATTTCTACTGCTGGAGCCACCGGGGTTTCTGATAATTCTATTTTCGGCGAACCAAAAGACATTGAGTTGTACTTTTTTACGTCTTTTAAAAATAGTTTTCCATCGTCAGTTAAAAACCAGCAAAGAGAAGGCATCTTTTGTCTGCCTTCTAGGAATATCAAAAAATCAAAACCATATTATTTGATAAGTTTATTTGCTATTTTTATTTCTTTCGGCCAAGAGCAATTCTTAGAGTCGAAAAGGAAAGCTTTGACAAGCTTTTGAGAATCGGTCAATTGCCTGACTTTTCTAGCGGCACCAGTCATGGTTCAATCATGGGCGGCGTTTTGCGGAAGTCAAGGCAAGTTTAAATCGTGCTCGACCATTTTTTTAACTAATTGATTAAATGAAGTTTTTGGTTGCCAGCCTAATTCTTCTCTGGCTGGACTAGAGTCGCCTAGTAAAAGATCCACTTCTGCTGGTCTGTAAAATTTTTCATTTACCCTAACAAGAATAGACGACAAAGGTTCTTTAGATATGGCATATTTTGTAGATACGCTATATTCTTCATTTAGCCCGGAACCATGCCAAACTCCTTCGATCCCAGCCTCGGAGAAAGCTAGCTCAACGAATTCTCTAATACTATGAGTCTCGTTGCTGGAAAGCACGTAATCTTTTGGAGTTGTTTGATTTAACATTTTCCATACTCCATCTACAAAATCTTCAGAATCAGACCAATCTCTTTTAGAATCTAAATTGCCAAGATTAATTGGGTCAAATGGTTTGTGATTGTTTATAGCTTTACTTATTCTTGCTACGCCTTTAGATATTTTTCTAGTTACAAATTCTTCTCCGCGTTTAGTTCCCTCATGGTTAAAAAGAATGCCATGCACCGCGTATAAAGAATAAGATTCTCTATAAACTTTTACTAAATGCCTTGCGGCAGCTTTAGAGGCTCCATATGGGCTTCTGGCTCGAATTGGGTGTTGGATATCTTGAGGAGAATAATCGACATCCCCGAACTCTTCGCTAGACCCTGCGGAATAGAACCTGCAAGCAGGATGAAATCTTCTGATAGCTTCTAAGCATCTTGCCACTCCAGTTGCGTTAGCGTCAAACGTTTGTAATGGAATGTCCCAGCTGCACCCAACAAAACTCTGGGCTCCAAAATTAATAAAATAATCAGGCTTAATAGATTGCACTATCCCATCAATACTTACGGCGTCAGACAAGTCTCCATAGACAAATTTAAACCTTGAGTTGTCAATAAATTTTTGACAGTTTACATAATTTGGATTTGAAGCCCTTCTTGCTACTCCATGTATATTATAACTTGTCTTTTCGAGCAAGTATTCTACCATGTTTGCGCCGTCTTGGCCTGTAACGCCTGTTATAACAATATTATTCATTATTTATCTCTTTCGCTTAAAATTGGATTATTAGAAGGCCAATGAATATTGTATTTTGGATCATTCCATTTTAAAGTGAACTGGTTGTCGCAATCAGTGTATTCTCCACTATAAGAAAGTTTATAATCATAAACACAAACATCAGAAAGAACATAAAAACTGTTGCCTATACCGGGGGGCAAAAGAATTGCTTTTTTATTTTCATTGCTTAGGATTTTTGTTTTATATTTGTTGTAGTCTTTCGATTCTGGCCTATTATCAACAAACACCGCGTAAACCCTTCCGTACAAGCAAGACACTAGTTTCCATGTATTAAAATCTCCATGGATGCCGACCAAACAATCTTTGTATCTAATACACACCTTATCGTGATCGAATTTTCTGCCTTCCAAAGAATCTTTATATGTCGTAAAAATTTCTCCGCGAAAGTCTTCGAAACTATCAAATGTGAATTCTTTAATATCTTTTAAACTGGCTTCCATATAATAACAGTGTGCCCTTCAATAAATTTACTACCATAATATAATCTTCTAACATCAAGAATTCTAATTTTATCTTCAGCCTCCAGTGCTTTTAGGGCGGTTAGATAATTTTTTAGATAATTTCTTTTATCAAAATACTTGATGGTCAAATAATCTAAAAGATTTTCTTCTTCTAAAACTTCATGGATTGGTTCAAAATGTATACACAAGCCGGGTTTTTTATTTACTAAAAACTCTAAAACTTTATTGTGTTTATCTCCGATTTGCTCTAAAGAAGCGACAGTGTAAACCAAGGAGTCTTTAACGTCAATAGAATAATCTGGATCAAAATAATTAAAATTGAACCCTTTGATGTTGTTGGTTTTTAAAACTTCAACGCATTTCTCTATGTTATTTTGAGAAGATACGCTCCAGTCTCCGCCATAATACATTCTATCGGGACAATATTCATTCAATCTAAACAAATGGTATCCAGTGCCGCATCCTAGTTCAAAAACTTTATTGTAATTCGGAATGTGCTCAAGAAGCAAAGCATCTACAAAGAAAGAATGCAAGTGATAATCAAAATCCTTTGAGTGGGTTTTAATTATTTGTTTGTTTAATCTGGCTATGTTGTTCTTCTTGTGGTACTTGGGAATTAAAGAGCTGGGATTTAATGTTTTTTTATATTCTTCGAGTTTCTCTTTCCATCCAGCCTCCCAATGAGATATGCGCCCTTCTCCAGCTCGAATAAAATCGGAAGATAAAATATTAATATAGTTAACTATATAACTATGCAATTCGTCAGAATCTAAAACTTCATAAAGCAATTTTGATTTATTTATTTTATCCAACAATCTGGGGTCTATGTTGTGGGAATATCTTGATTGAATATCTTGGGGAATAACTTTATTCATAATTTTTATGCCATTCTATACATTTTTTAAGTCCGTCTTTTAATGAGGTTTTGTTTAATTGTCCAAATTCTTGTTCGTATCTAGATACATCAACGCAAGCTTTGCTTGGGCTGTTTGCTAATTTATTTTTTTGTTCTCCGATTTTTACAGAACAGCCTAGAATATTTCCAATAGATTCGGCTAGTTCTTTTATAGTCAAAAGATCTTTGCCTCCTATATTATATATATTATGCTTGCCGCTTGCGGCTATATTTAAAATCCCATCTACGCAATCATCAACATAAATATAACTTCTCAAAGCGGATCCTTCGTCCAACAAAGAAATTTCGTTATTTAAACATCCTTTAATAATGAATTCAGAAAGCACTCGTTTATCGTCTTTCTTGAATCCGGGGCCATAGCACAGGCAAAGTCTTATAGATTTATGGTTTAAATTTGGGTCTCCAAAAGCTAACAAAGATTCACCAAAGAGCTTGCTTAATGTGTAGCAGTTTCTTGTGTTTTTAGGATTGATGATTACATTTGTTTCTTCGGAATTGCCTTCGCTTTCTGAATAAATCTCGCTTGTGCTTATAAACACAAACTGCTCTCTAGTTTTATTTACTAAGCTCTGAAGAGAAAGAGTATTAAGGGCGAATGTTTTAGATGGATTTTTAACAAATTTTTGAGGCTGTCCATATCCAGAACAGTGAAAAATAACATCAAATTGTGGAAGAGAGTCTATCTTATCTAAATCTGTAATATCAAAAACATGATGATTAGACGCTCTTAGAAGATTTTTAAAATTAATCCCAGGAGGATTTAAATAATTTACATGCACATCGCAATAAGGAATATCGAGCAGTCTTTTGCAAAGATTGTACCCAACGACTCCAGATGCGCCAGTTACCAATATTTTTTTACTTTCAAAATATTTTAAATTATTCATATCTTAAAAATCAAACATACAAAAGATTATGATGCACAAATGATGTTACATCGTTTCCTTTATCATCGTATGTTTTACCGTTTTGCTCGACATGATAAACAGGGCCATAGTTTTGATCAATTGAAAGCAGATTCTCGTCAGAGAATTTTCTTACAATATCATTTCTAATTGGGAATAAAACTCCTTGAGTGGACCAAAGTCTGATAAACGTTGGGCGGTCTTGGTTCCAATATTTTCCGCAAAGACTTGTTTGCTCTTTTCTTTGATAAGAAGTGTTTTCGTTGCAATAGTTATTGATGAAAATAGTAGAATATCCATTTATCTTCATTCTCATGTAAAGATCCAGTTCTCCCATCGCTCCGTTAAATCTCTTGTCTAAGCCGCCGATTTCAGCGTAAATGCTTCTTCTATACAAGCCGCACACTGGGAGAAGAGGCAGATAAGTCAAGTTCAATCGTTGTCCAGCTATATTTTGAGTATATATTTGATTCGTGCCATCTTGGAAATAATTGCAAGAAGCGTTGGCGTTGTCATGAGTCATGACTGTTTCGAACATCTGTTTTATTGCATCGTCGCCATACTCTATATCGTCAACTATCTGAAGCAAGGTTTCTCCAGATGACATTGAGGCGGCAGCATGAAAACATTGCATTGGCTTAACGTCGCTTTTATAAAACTTAATTTCTTTAGGGAGTTGATAGTCTGGTTCGTTTGGACCGACAACAACCAACTCAAATGAAAGTCCCGTCTTGGCAAGCATTTCGTGAATTGCCATCCATCGATAAGGCCTGATAGAAGATAAATAAGCGCTTACATTAATGTTCATATATTTTTGATAGTTTTTCTACTATTGAGTTGTCGTCTAATTCTAAATATTTGTCTATATTTTCTTTCTTTCCGTATTTTTCTATAAACATCTTAGGGACAGAAATAGAGTTAATTGATTCTATGTTTTTAATTGAGGTGGCGATCTTGGATATTATTCCAGAATCAGAGCATGGTTCGACAACTGTGATTTTTTTAGAAATGCCGCCTCTTTCAATGATTGAATTTAATTTTTTAATATCAAAATCAGAAATATTATAAGTATAAACTATAGTGTACTTTGGATTTGAGTTTACTAGAGAAACAATATCTTTAATTGCGTTTCCTATAATGATGCAAATACCGTTTTGATTATAATGCAATTCTGCAAGATCTTCATAATTTGCTTGCAAAGACGTTAAGTTGTTTTCTACTTCAGAAAGCCTAATGTATTTTGGGCATTGAGTTTCTAAATTTTTGTTTATAATTTCCTGAACATCATTTGAATTACCGGGGCAGTAAGTTTTAAAATTTGGAATCGAGCTTACTATCCTTAAATCATTTTGGCAATGGTGGGTGCAGCCAAGCCCTGCGTAATCATAAGAATTGCCAACACTGACTATGAAAGAGTTAACCTTCTCGTAGCCTAAATTTAATTTTAATTGTTCGTAGCTTCTTTCAGTTATGAAAGGAGCTATAGAATGCACGAAAGGAATGAGCCCGCTTTTAGAAAGGCCGCAAGCTGCTCCTATCATGCTTTGTTCCATAATGCCTAGATTATAAGCTCTAGACGAATCGTGATCGAATGCAGGTTTTAAAGAGAACACTCCTATGTCTCCTAATAGGATAACTATTCTGCTATCGTTTTTAAATAGAGAAGTTAAATACTTATAAAAATTTTTACGCATAAGAAATTAAAGTCTGGCTATTAGTACGGATCTCGATGTAGTGATTTTCCATATTCTTTTCGGAACAAAATTCATTTACAGCTTTAGTGACTCCGGGCAAATGAGTGTTGTAATCATGAACTATGATAAGTGAATTTTTAGACATTTTATCGTGTAAAAAATTAAGGCATTTTAAAGTTGATAAATAAGTGTCTACATCTAAATGAGCTAAACTGAATTTTTGATTTTCGAAATCATTAATTGAATCGTCTGGAAAATATCCTTTTTTAATTATCACATCTGGATGAGATTTAACAATCGTAGAAAACGATTCTAAAGAAAAGCTTATGTCTCCGTTTTTTAATTTTGAAGACCCGCCTTCTGCTTCTGAAACATCTTTAAGCCCTTCAAATGTGTCGCATACAAAAAATTTTTTATTCTTTGGTTTGTAGTTCAATATAATTTCTGCTGATCCACCTTCGGCGCAACCTATTTCTATAATATCCCCA
>Ga0102864_1000066_pt1 | contig 26504 bp, 31 predicted proteins | sample Colrivmet1449B02_FD_84976 | JGI IMG/M metagenome (GOLD analysis project Ga0102864, IMG submission 84976) | Estuarine microbial communities from the Columbia River estuary - metaG 1449B-02 | ecosystem: Environmental > Aquatic > Marine > Intertidal zone > Estuary | place: USA: Columbia River...
AGAGAAAAGAGAGAGCCTGATGTATACAGGTTCTTTGGTAAAGGGCATCGCAACAATGCACAAAAGCAATGCGGTGCCTGTAAGCGATGAAGAGCAAATGAAAGACATTTCTCGCATGAGGCGAGGCTAACATAGGAGATTTTTATGACTGTTCACACACAGGCTGCTGTTGAAACCGTGAAGACTGTTGCAGGATATGTCGCAGGTGGAGTTGCGTTTTATTTTCTGCTTAATTTCCTTGGACCAAAACTTGGATTAATTCTAATGCTTGTTTCGTTGGTTGGTTGGGTTGCTTGGATGACATATGCATATTATGTTGACAAGTTTACTTGGGAAGAGAAATATAAAGAGCAATGAGTCCATGTAAAGGCATATGCACTCTAGACACCCGACGTGAATTTTGCGTCGGGTGTTTTCGCACATCTGCAGAAATAACTGATTGGTATAAGTTGCCCTATATAGAAAAAGAGCGTATAATTGAAGAATGCAAAAAACGTGAGGTGGATTATGCCAGCAAAAACAGGAACTAAAGGTTTCGGTAAAGGTCGCGCTAAACTCGGATCAAAGAAGCGCAAGGCGCGTCGAAAGAAATCGTGACAAAAATAAATTCAATCACACCCAAGTATGATATTACTTGGTATGTGAAGTGGACTGCCAGTATCATTGTTTTGGTTGGCATTACTATTCGAGCAAGTGGAGTTACTCAACTTCAGTGGCTAGATATTGTATGCAGTTGGATCGGTGCTGTTGGTTGGTTCTATGTTGGATTCAAATGGAATGATCGTGCGCTGATGGTTCTAAACGGAGTCATCGGTGTTATTCTTTTTGCAGGAATATTGAGAGTGATTTTTTTATGAAGATTACAATCGGTAAATATCCGAAAAACGGAAATCAGAAAAAGTCTATTCGCATTGATCCATGGGACACATGGAGCATGGATAGCACTCTTGCCGATATCATTCTCCCAATGCTCAAGCAGTTGCGCAAGACTCAACATGGCGCACCCTGCACCGATGATGAAGATGCACCTGAGCATCTTCGTTCGACTGCTGCCAAGCCCAAGAAAAATGAGTGGGACACAGATGAGTTTCACTTCAAGCGTTGGGACTGGATTATGAAAGAGATGATCTGGGCATTTGGTGAGCATGCAAAAGATCGTGAGCCAAATTTCTGGATTAAGAAACCCAAACATAAGTGGGTGGACGTTGAAGGTCAAGACTGGAAAGAAATGGTCACGACTGACAAAGGCATCTACGACGAAGAAAAAGCCAAGGCATATTGGGAACGCAAAAGAAACGGTTTTCGTTTGTTTGGAAAATACTATCAGAATCTCTGGGATTAAATGTTTAATAAACTTAATGCTGCCGATCTTACTTCATTAGAACGGCAGTTTGAAAAATCAAAACCATTTCAACACATTGTCATTGATAACTTCTTTGAAGAGCAGTTTGCTCTAAAGATTGCAGATGAATTCCCAAACCACGATGATTCTATTTGGACAGTGGCATATGACAATCCTGTAGAAAAGAAAAAAGCATGTTCTCACTGGGACAGGTTTCCTCCATCGATCTACAATGCAATGTTTAATCTTTGCAATAATTCTTTCGTCAATACACTAAAAACGATAACACAAAATCATCATTTGTTCGCAGACTTTGGATTGCATGGTGGTGGGATGCACTCTCATAATGTTGGTGGTAAACTAAACGTTCACAAAGATTATTCTTTGCATCCCAAGATCCCATTCATGCGCAATTATAATCTTATCATTTACATGACACCGAACTGGAAATCTTCATGGGGTGGTGGTTTAGAATTTTGGAGTCATGACGAGGAAAGTGGTCAACCAAAAGAATGCATCACTAAAATTGAAAACAAATTTAATCGCGCAGTTCTATTCAATACAACACAAAATTCTTGGCATGGATTACCTGAACCATTACGTTGTCCAGCCAATATTGCACGAAGAAGTCTAGCAGTCTACTATGTGAGTGATATAGATAGTAAAGCAGAGCCGAGAAAACGCGCTCTCTATGCCCCATATGGTGATCAAAATAATGATCTAAGTGTTCTTGAATTTTGTAAAAAGAGAAGTGCATGAAAGTATCTGTTATAACAGCAACTGTCGGTAAACCTGAACTGGCAGAATGTATTGAATCCGTAAGAAAACAAACTTACAAAAATGTTGAACACATTGTTGTAGTCGATGGTCGTGAGCGTTGGGAATCAGCCAATGAAATTTTAAATGCTGTTGAGTTTCCTAATGGAACAAACGAGCATGTTTCTATCTTACCATATGCAACTGGAACTGATCGATTCAATGGTCACCGCATCTATGGTGCATATAATTTTCTTTCTAGCGGCGACTATATCATCTGGTTAGATGATGATAATACCATCGCATCTGATCATATTGAAAGTCTTGTCAAATTAGCCCAAGAAAATCAATTGCATTGGGCATATTCATTGCGAAAAATTATTGATGCAAAAGGTAAATTCATTTGCAATGATAATTGCGAGAGTCTAGGTAAATGGAAGTCTGTTCTTAACGATAACTTTGTTGACGTCAACTGCTTCTTTGTTCGCCGTGATGTTGCAATTCAAACTTCTCCAATTTGGAATAGAAAGGCGAGAGAACCAGGTGTCATGGAAGTTGATCGTGCTTTGTCTGCAGTTCTAATGCACCCTAATAACAAATTAAATTTTGATACCAACGGTAAATATTCAGTGAATTATCGAGTTGGTAGTACTGGCATTTCAGTTAAAGCAGATTTCTTTACCAAAGGAAACAAAATTATGAAGAAGAATTATAAAGGAGCATTCCCATGGAAAAAATGATTCCATCATCGTACGATGTCTTTGATACACTAATTGCTCGAAGATTCATAACTAATGATTACACCTTATCAATGATGGAGTCATTTTCGAAAAAACCAAATTTCGCTGCAGAACGAAAGGCAGCAGATACTGGTAGCCGATCTCTCTATCAAATTTATGAGGCACTAGTACACAAAGGTTTCATCACTCAAGATGAATTGATGACATTCTATAAATTAGAAGTTGAGTTGGAAAAGAAACACACCTTTCCATTAATGCATATCAATAATGTTTTTGATGGCGACATTCTCATTTCTGACATGTATCTTTCTGGAGCAGACATTTTAGAGTTAGTGCGTAATGCTGGATGTAACTCTCAGGTGACGATCTATCAATCAAATGCTGATAAACGAACAGGCGTTGTTTGGGATAAACTAAAAGGATTTGAATTGGCTGACCACACAGGTGATAATTTAGTCTCAGATATTGAAAATGCTCAGGAGCGAGGATTTTCAACAGTTCAGTATATTGATGCTGTTAATCTGACTGGAATGGAAAAAATTCTCGCCAAAAATAATTTAAACTTTATGAGTGCACTGGTGAGAGAGGTTAGACTTCGAACACCATATTCAAAAAACAAAGAATTGACATCTGTTGCCAATCAATTAAATCTTCCGATGCTTTTATTCATTTGCGAAATGTTGCATCGAAAATATGCAAAAAAGAACATGGTGTTTCTTGGCAGAGATTGTCAGTTGTTATATAAACTATACAATGCATATTACCAAACTGCATATTATGTCCCATTCTCCCGTAAAGTTGCGTATGAGCAGCCACAAGAATCGGTTGAATACTTAAAGGCACACATGCCACCAGATGCAGTTTTGGTTGATATGGGAAGCACTGGTGCGACGTGGGAGCATCTCTGCAAATTACATCTATTTAATATTGAAGTAGTTGTCTATTCAGACTCATTCTTTTATGGTGATCATAAACCAGTTATTCCAGAAACATTTTCTTGGTTAGCAAAGAAAACAGAAATTAAGCCGACCAACGAAGTTATGGAAGTATTCAACTGCGCAGATCATGGCTATCTTGATCAGATCTTGAATCATAATGGAGTCTATTTCGCTAAATTTGGACCACATGAAATGGATGAAGATGATACGACAGATATTCACTATCCAATCAATATGGCAGTCGAAACTGCAAGCAACTATGGAAATAATATATCACAAGAGTTATCTAAACTTTCTGAAGATGATCTATTTGGAACTTTCTCTGAACTTGCTGGTCTACTTTGTATACGAACAGAAACACTCAGTTTCTTGAAGGGTTATGCTGTGAAGCAACATGAGTATATGGAAAAGGTGTTAAATGCAAAGAATAGTTAATCAATTTGTATACAATCATGTTGGGTTTGATAGAATGCCAAACCCAACAGTTCCCGCATGGCTAGAAGAATCTTATAGTCAGTGCTATGAAGATGTTACGCTGATCATGATGTTGAATGCATATATGCTGAGAAACAACATCACCTCAACTACTATTTCATACATTGAGATTGGTGGCAATCATCCAGTAAGCACCAGTTCTTCTTATCTTCTTCAAAGAAGGTACAATGCAAATGGAATTATCGTTGAACCAGATCCAAAACTCGCAAAAGTTCTGCGAACATTTAGACCAATGGATAATATTATTGAGGCAGCGGTGGTTGACACAGATGATAAAGAAATTGAATTCTATGTCAGCACATTGAATGAACTGTCAACAGCAAATAAAGACTTCATTCAAAAGAATAATCTTACAGTTGAGCCAATCACTGTCAAGACAATTAGAGTTAATGACTTGTTGGAGATGACTACCAATGTTGGCTCGTTGTTTTTAAGTATTGATGTAGAAGGATTAGATATTAGAATTTTAAAAGACATCAATTTCTCTTTGTATAGACCACATTTCATTACAATTGAGCCAAGTGAACATTTGATTCCAGGTGCATCAAGCGAGATAATCTCTTATCTAAAAGAAAAAGAATATCGTCTTGTTGCTCAAAACTATGTCAATCTAATGTTCGAAGATTCGAGGAAAGGATAATGAACGCTTGTATCGCATCTTATTACATGCCCAATATCGACAAGAAAACTGTTGATTTGCAGGCAGCAGTCGTTAAGAAGTTTAATAGAACAAAACTTCCACACTTTATAATGAAGGGTGAAATGCCACATGGTATTTTTATGGATTATTTTTGGACTATTTCTGGTGAAAAAGTTCATACTATTAATGCAGATATTCCAAAAACAATGATGTTTGATTACATTCTTTTTCTTGACATTGATTGTATTCCTGTTAGCGAGAATGCAATTGATTACTATGTTTCAAAGGCATTTGAGGGTATGTTGATTGGCAACGCACAGCGTTCTGGGCATATCAATAACGGGAATCATTTGTTTGCTGCACCTTCTGCCGTAGCATTGTCACGAGAATCTTTTTTGAAGATGGATAAACCATCTGCTCTTGAAACATCTCGCGGTGACGTTGCAGAAGAATATACTTATGAGGCAGAAAGAGTTGGTATAAAGGTTGAAATGATTTCACCAACAAGATATGATAGAGATGTTTATCGCTATGATTGGGAACAAGATCGACGCCCATACTGGACATTGGAGCATGGACTACCTAATTACGGTCTTGGAACTACATACGGAAATGAGGAAATTGGTGATATGTTCTGGCACAATTTCCAAATTAGAGTTCCAGGACAACAAGAACATTTTTGGAAAAAATGTGAGGATCTATTAAATGGCTAATCGTTCTGATTTTTTTAGTGCAAAACTTCCGCGACATTTCAAACGTATGCTTGCGATGTCTGAGACTTATGGTTGGGTGAAGGACTCTCATGAGCGTGGCACAATCAAAAAGTATTTCATTGAAGCCCATGCAAATCATGTTGGTTTCAAGATGAAACGCCAAGCGCAAGAACCTTCAGGTCAAAATGAATAATCTTGCAGAACTTCGTGATCTGTTTACCAAAAATCAAATTGCAATAAAAGAATTTGGTGGTTGGTATCTTAAAGTTGATAAAGATACTTGGACTATGGCGCATGATCGTTTTTACAAAAACGGATTGCCTCAAAATCTGAAAGAAAAAAATATATTTGATAATTACAAAAGGATAAAACAAAATGACAATATCAGCACTCAAACTCGTAACTGGCGAGGAATTAGTTGTAGAAATCGCATCAGAAACTGATAATTATGTAGAATTCAAGAATCCTGTCGCTTGTGTGATGCAACGTTCAGAGAAAGGTCCAGTTCTTGGCTTTATGCCTTGGATGCAAGCAGGTGATGGTCCATTCGTTGTGAATAAAGACAAAATCGTTACAACCTGTGAGGTTGCGCAAGAAGTTAAAAACGGATATAATCAAATCTTCGGAGCAGGAATTGTAGTGCCTCCCAAGGGTTTGATTACGGGGTAATATGTCCGATTTTTATACCAATGTCAGCGTCTCTGGTCGATTTATTCTTCTAAGAGGTGTTGAGAATGATAGAAGGGTCAGACGGAAGGTTGAATTCCGTCCGACCTTTTTTCTTTTGTCACAAGAACAATCAGACTACACCACACTGGCTGGTGACTATGTAAAACCAATACAACCTGGCACAATTCCAGAGTGCCGAGAATTTCTACAGAGGTATGAGAATGTCGACAATTTTCCTATTTTTGGCAATAATCGCTACGAGTATGCTTATATTGCTGACGAGTATCCTGATGATATCCTTTGGGATATTAATAAAATCACTGTTGCCTATCTTGACATTGAAGTCGGGTCTGAATTTGGGTTCCCAGAACCAAAAGACGCCAACGAGTCCATCACAGCCATCACAATCAAAGTTAAAGGTAATTATTTTGTGTTTGGTTGCGGCGATTACAGCAAGCATCGTGACGACGTGCACTATGCAAAGTGTCGCGACGAATCAGACCTTATACGAAGATTCCTCGACTTATGGAGCCGATGGCATCCAGATGTAGTCACTGGCTGGAATATTAAAACATTCGATATTCCATATCTTGTAAATCGCATTACCAAGATTCTTGGTGAAGATGAAGCCAAGAAACTATCACCATGGAATCGTTTGAACAAACGCGAAGCATTCATCATGAATCGCGATCATGAAATCTATGAGATGGATGGTATTGCCACACTTGATTACATTGAATTGTATCGCAAGTTCACATATTCACAGCAAGAGTCTTATAGGCTTGATCACATTGCACACGTTGAGTTGGGTGAGAAGAAATTAGATTACTCTGAGTATGAAACGCTACATGAGTTGTACAGAGAAGATTATCAAAAATTCATTGAGTATAACGTCAAAGACGTTGAACTTGTCGAGAAACTCGAAGACAAGATGAAGTTGGTTGAGTTGGCACTCACTCTTGCATACGATAACAAAGTAAACTATGATGATGTGTTCACGCAAGTGCGCATGTGGGATGCGATTGTTTACAATTATCTATTGAAGAAAAAGATTGTCATTCCACAGATGTCTCGTGGAACAAAGAGTTCGCAATATGAGGGTGCGTATGTCAAGGATCCGATTCTTGGTATGCATCAGTGGGTTGCGTCGTTTGACTTGAACAGTCTGTACCCACATTTGATCATGCAGTATAACATTTCAATGGAAACTCTGATTGAGCCAAAGAATTATACTGAAAGCCAACGCAGTTTCTTGATCGAAAATAAAATTAATGTTGACGCGCTACTCAATCAAAAGGTTGATACAACCGTCCTCAAGAATGTAACATTAACACCAAATGGTCAATTGTTCAGCACAAAGGAACAAGGCGTACTTCCTGAAATCATGGACACCATGTACAAAGATCGTACACGCTATAAGAAGTTAGCATTAGAAGCCAAAAAGAAAATCGAAACTGTGCTTGATGATAAAAACCAAGTTGAGTATCTTGAGAAACAAGTTGCACGATATAACAATCTTCAGTTGGCAAAGAAGGTCACTCTAAACTCTGCTTACGGTGCACTGGGTAATCAATACTTCCGCTTCTTCGATATTCGTATCGCTGAAGGTATCACAACAGCAGGTCAGTTGTCTATTCGTTGGATTGAAAAGAAGATCAACGAGTACATGAATAGTCTACTCAAAACTCAAGAAAAAGATTATGTGATTGCGTCAGATACTGATTCAATCTATTTGAACATGGGTCCACTGGTTCAGAAACTCTATCCAAACGTCTCAGAAACCAAGAAGGTAATTGACTTCATGGACAAAGTCTGCGACCAGAAAATTCAACCATTCATTGATTCTTCTTATCAAGAACTGAAAGAATATGTCAATGCGTTTCAACAACGCATGGAAATGAAACGTGAGTCTTTGGCTGACAAAGCAATCTGGACTGCGAAGAAACGATATATCCTCAATGTGTACAACAGCGAGGGTGTGGCATATGCTAAACCGAAACTCAAGATTATGGGTCTTGAGGCAGTGAAATCATCAACTCCTGCTGCTTGTCGTGCTAAGATTAAAGAAGCGATCAATATTATCATGACCAAGACAGAAAGTGATCTACATAAGTTCATTGATGAGTTCAGATCAGACTTTAAGCAATTGCCTGTCGAAGAGATTGCATTCCCAAGATCTGTGAATGGCTTAACTGAGTATGCTGATGTTGGAATGATTTACAAGAAGGGAACGCCAATTCACGTGAAGGGTGCGCTTGTATTCAATCACTATTTGCGGGAATACAAACTGACTAAGAAATATCAATTGATTCAAGAGGGCGAGAAAATTAAATTTGTCTATCTAAAGCAGCCTAATGCTTTCAATAACAATACTCTTGCATTCATCTCTGGAATTCCAAAACAATTCAGAGCAGATCAGTATATTGACCACAATTTGCAATTTGAAAAGTCTTTTATTGAGCCATTACAAATTATTCTTTCTACAATTAATTGGAAGGCAGAAAAAATTAATTCTCTGGATTGCTTTTTTGAGTAATTTGTTATAGAATATTATATTCAATTGAGGAGATACAAATGAGTTTACTTGAAAAACTGAAGAAAAATAGTACGATCAAAGACACTGCAATCCTCGCAAAGTCCAAGTTCTTTGCTGCGAAGGATATGATTCAGACAACAATTCCAGTTGTCAATGTCGCATTCTCTGGTGATCTTGATGGTGGCTTCACTCCTGGACTCACGATGTGGGCTGGTCCGTCAAAGCACTTCAAGACTGCATTCAGTCTCTTGATGGCAAAAGCATATCAAGATAAGTATCCTGACTCTGTTGTTCTGTTCTATGACTCTGAGTTTGGCACTCCACAAAATTATTTTACTTCTTTTGGTATCGACATGGAGCGAGTGATCCACACTCCAGTGACCGACGTTGAGCAGTTGAAGTTTGACATCATGAATCAATTACAAAATATTGATCGCGGCGAGCGAATCATGATCGTTGTTGACTCAATTGGTAATCTTGCGTCAAAGAAAGAAGTTGAAGATGCTCTTGAGCAAAAGTCTGTCGGTGACATGACTCGTGCCAAGCAAATTAAATCCCTGTTCCGTATGGTGACACCACACCTCACCCTAAAGGACATTCCGATGGTCGTAGTAAATCACACCTATAAAGAAATAGGTCTGTATCCCAAGGATATTGTCGGTGGCGGAACAGGTTCCTATTATTCTGCTGATAACATTTACATCCTTGGTCGTCAGCAGGAAAAAGATGGCACTGATTTGATTGGTTACAACTTTATCATCAACGTGGAGAAATCTCGTTATGTTCGCGAAAAAGCCCGTATCCCTGTCACTGTTCGTTTCGATGGTGGTATTAGCAAGTACAGCGGTCTTTTGGATATGGCACTTGAGTCGGGTCATGTGGTAAAACCGAGCGTAGGTTGGTATGCCAAAGTGAACACTGCCACTGGTGAAGTTGATTCAAAGAAATGGCGCATTGCTGATACTGAATCTGCTGAATTCTGGGATAGCATTCTTGTAGATGATACATTCAAGGATTGGGTGCGCAATGCATATCAATTTAGTTCTGCTGTTGCTGGTAATTTAGCATCTGCTGTAGAAGAGGAAGAAGATGTTTGAGGATCTGATCGCTAAACTCGAATTCTGGTACGTCAAAAAACGTTTCAAGATTGATAAACAATACACTTTCTTTTTGGATCTCAATGGTCCACCTGGAAGTTTTGCTATCAAACTTTTGGGTAAATATGAGGGTGTGATCGTTGAGTTTACTGATGTTAAAGTTGGCGATAATAACTTGATGACTTTTGATTATGATATTATCTCAAATGTAAACAACGTAAACACCAATAGCAAATCATTTCAGAGATTTACTTCTAACGTGATGCGTAGTATACTTCTGAATGCAATTGAAAATACGGTGAAGGAAGGCAATGAAAACAGAAACACTGATCTTGTCGAATCTGATTCGGAACGAGTCGTTCATGAGGAAATCGCTTCCATTTCTGAAGAGCGAGTACCTGACAGAAAGCCACGAAAGAAAACTATTCGAGGAAATAAAAAAGTTCATTCTGAAGTACAACAATCTGCCGCCGATGGCAGCACTGGAAATCAGTCTTAAAGAATCTACCAAACTTACAGAGGGTGAGTTAAATAAGTCACTCGAACTTCTACAGGAGATTTCGAATGACAAAGCAGAACAACAACTCGGCTGGTTACTTGATACAACGGAAAAGTTCTGTCAAGAAAAAGCGATTTACAATGCTATCATGGATTCCATTCAGATCCTCGATGGCAAAGATCAAAATCGTGGCAAAGGAAGCATTCCTACTCTCCTTTCTGATGCTCTGGGCGTTAGTTTCGATCCTCATATTGGTCACGACTTTTTGGATGGTTACACTGATCGCTACGATTTCTATCATCGTATCGAAAAAAGAATCCCATTTGATCTTGAATACTTCAACAAGATCACTAAAGGTGGACTTCCGCAGAAGACCCTTAACATTGCTCTTGCAGGTACTGGCGTCGGCAAGTCTCTTTTTATGTGTCATGTGGCTGCTTCTTGTCTGACACAAAACTATAATGTCTTGTATATCACTCTAGAAATGAGTGAAGAGAAGATTGCTGAACGTATTGATGCAAATCTTCTGAATGTGAACTTAGATGATCTCATGAACATGCCAAAAGACATGTATGAGAAGCGTATGAGTAAACTCAAGGGTAATATCAAAGGCAAGTTGATCATCAAGGAGTATCCAACTGCTTCTGCGAATCCTGCGCATTTCCGTGCATTGATTAATGACCTTGCGCTGAAGAAGAACTTCCGTCCAGATATTATTTTCATCGACTATCTAAATATTTGCGCATCTGCTCGAATCAAGGCTGGCGCAAATGTTAATTCATACACCTACATCAAAGCCATCGCAGAAGAACTTCGTGGGCTTGCCGTCGAAAATAACGTGCCGATTGTCTCCGCAACTCAGACGACAAGGTCGGGCTTTTCGAATTCAGACCCAGGTTTGGAGGATACTTCCGAGTCTTTCGGGCTTCCTGCTACTGCTGATTTCATGTTTGCATTGGTGAGCACCGAGGAACTGCAGCAATTAAATCAAATTCTAGTGAAGCAGTTGAAGAATCGTTATAATGATCCAAATCTTCACAAGAGATTTACGATTGGGATTGATCGCGGTAAGATGAAACTCTATGATCTTGAGCAGAAAGCGCAAGATGCAGTCATGCAAGAAACTGAATCTAAACCAGTCTTTGATCGAGGTCGCAGCACAGACAAATTTAAAAATTTGAAAGTATGAAGTTGAGTAAGATAGAAAAGAAAGTGCATTCACTCACTACAACTTGGGTGGGTGACAAACACATTCCCTCTATCATTCGAGGACTTAATAAAACATTTCAAAAGTCTATAATTTATTTCTGTTCTGCTCGATACGACGAAGAATTTTATGAAGATCATTCTGTAATTGTTTCTGGTCAATATTGTCCAAGAATCTTCTCAGCGATTCCAGAAAATATCCTCATTACATTATCGTTTCCCGCGAATTCTAAGCGAGCAATCATATCAGAAGATTGCGCTAAAAACCTTACTGTCAAAATCATTCGTGCAATTCACCACGAGTATCGCCACAAGCATCAGCAAAAGGGTCGTGGGTATGTTTATACAAAACAATACAATACTAAGAAAGGTACAAGAGATAGAATGAAGTTGCATTACTATGGCAACCCAGATGAAATTGATGCTCATGCGTACGAAACACAGGCTGAGCACCTAGATATAAATAGATTACGAATTGCGCATAGAATTAATTGGCGCGAATCTGAGGCAGTGTTTATGTATCGTAAACACTTTCGCAAACAAGACCCAAAAGTCTGGAAACGATTTCTAAAGAAGGTTTATAAGAATGGCTGCGGATAACAAAGGGTTTTTATATGAGAGCAAGATTAATAAGTTGCTCAAAAAATATAAAATTCAAAGCGCAGGATTTCAAGGTGCTGGTGCAGATCCAAATGCACCAGATGCCGAAATAATTATCAAAGGTGTTAAGTATAAAGTTGAAATTAAATTAGATTTGAAAGTTGATTTTGGTCAGGGTTCTTTAGATTATGATCTAAAAAGAAATAAGTGGATACTTGGTGGTGCTAAAACTGAATCTGCTGAACAAATGCGCGAATTTCTAACTTCTATCAAAGTCCCCGAACTTGTTAATAAAGAATGGGGCGCAGCAGGTCCACCAAGAAAATTCACGGTGCCCTTAGATAGTTTTAAACCATCTGATGTTGCGCATGACTATGCCAAGTTTAAGGATCGTTTCATCGATGTAAAGGCTAGTGCTGTTGCAGATTATTATGCCAGCAAGAAAACCTATTATATTCAAATTGGTAAGTATGGTCTATTCTATATGGGCAAAGATATAGCCAAGTTAGGTGTTCCAGAATTTAATCCAAAATTACGTTTAAGAATTAGATTAAAGCGCGGCGGAAGTTTCCCTATATACAACTATAGATTCTCTACTGCGTTGCAAGCAGTTTCGTTGAATAAATCAGACATAGATCTAGAAAATGTAAATGATTTAATTGTTATTTCTGCGAGGACGAAAAAATAATTTATGACAACATTTGTGACTGGTGGTTTGGGATTCATTGGATCTAATTTCGTATTCAGCCACCTTAAAAAATATCCTGCTGATACGGTTGTAATCATTGACAACCATTCATACGCATCAAACACAAACAATATTCTTGGCTTATATGAAGATTATCGTGTCATTGTCCAACGATGCGATATCCGTAACATTCAACGTTTAGATCAATTGTATCACGATTATGAACCAGACATTACGTTCCATTTTGCTGCTGAGTCTCACGTTGATAACTCTATTCTTGGTGACGATGCTTTCCTCAGCACTAATATTGAAGGCACTCACAACATTCTAAAGTGTATTCGCAAACACAGTGGAAAGTTAGTGCATGTTTCAACAGATGAGGTCTATGGTAGTTTGACACCAGATGCTCCATCTTTCACAGAAAAAACACCATACGATCCACGCAATCCATACTCTGCCACGAAAGCAGCCAGTGATCATCTCGTTCGTGCTTATGTAAACACACATAAAATTGATGCAGTTGTGACCAATTGCTCAAATAACTATGGTCCTCGGCAACACGCTGAGAAATTTGTCCCAACAATCATTCGTAATATTAAAAACAATACACCAATCCCAGTTTATGGCAGCGGCACAAATGTTCGTGATTGGTTGTTTGTCGAAGATCATTGCGAGGCATTGTTAACAATCGGCGCAAACTTTAAATCTGGTGAGCGATATAACATTGGTGGTGGTCATGAAATCACCAATCTAGAAATGGTAACGTTGATTCTTGACTTGATGGGCAAACCAGTTAACATGTATCAGAACTGGATTAATTTTGTAACTGACCGTAAGGGTCATGATTTTAGATATTCTATAAATTCGGACAAAATCTTCAAGGAACTTGGTTGGTCCGCAAAGACCAAGATCGTCCAAGGGCTGGAGAAAACTTTGGAGTGGTATAATGCGTAAAGGGATTATTTTATCAGGTGGATTAGGCACACGTCTCTATCCGTGCACAAAGGTTATTTCAAAACAGTTATTGCCTGTTTATGACAAACCGTTAGTTTATTACCCAATCTCTACATTGATGCTTGCTGGTATTCGTGATATTTTAATTGTAACTTCGCCAGCGGATAGTCATTCATTTCAAACTCTAGTTAAAGACGGATCTCAGTTTGGACTGAATATTTCTTATACAACTCAACTTGAGCCAAAAGGTATTGCTGAGTGTTTTCGCATTGCTGAAAAATGGATTGGTAAAGATGACGTTGCTTTGATTTTAGGCGATAACATCTTTTATGGTAATGATCTTGTTAATCGATTTAATGCAGCAAACTGGAATAATGCAGGTTGCACATTGTTTGCGTATCATGTAAATGACCCAGAACGATTTGGTGTCTTAGAAACTAACAGTAATGGGGATCCAGTGCGAATTGTTGAGAAGCCAAGATTCGCATCAAGCAATTATGCAGTTACTGGATTATATTTCTACGACAATAAAGTTGTTGATTACTCGTGGCAAATTTCTCCATCAGAGCGCGGTGAGTTGGAAATTACAGACATCAACAACATTTACATGAAAAAGAATGATTGTAAAGTTGAGTATCTAAACCGTGGTGTTGCATGGATTGATACAGGAACGTTTGAATCTCTCTCAGAAGCCTCTGTATTTGTTGGTTCTGTTCAGCGAAGAACAGGAACTATGATTGCATGCCCAGAAGAGATTGCGTATAGAAATGGCTGGATCACTCAAGGGCAACTTGAGTTTGCAGCAAGTAAATATAGTAAATCGGATTATGGTAAGTATCTCTATAGAATTTTACAAGCGAGGTGATTTATGGCAATTCTAGTTGTTGGTCGTGGTTGGACAGGAACAAAGGTTTTTAATGAATTGGTAGAACGTGGTCATGTCACTGCTCTCTGCTCTCATGAAAGTGCAATTCCTGCAATTGAAAATAATAGTTGGTCGTGGGTTGTTAACTGTGCAGGCGTGACTGGATCTCCAAACGTCGATGCATGTGAAAAGAAAAAGACAGAAACCATTAATGGTAATGCCGTGTTTCCAATTCTTCTACACCAAGCCTGTGAACGAAATGGTGCAAAACTAGCCCACTTCTCAAGTGGTTGCATCTATCAGGGTGAGATTGATGATGTGAATGCCGAGCCAAACTATTTCGGTAGTATCTACTCAATCAGTAAGGGTGTCTCAGATGTATATCTAAAGGACAAAGCATTGGTTTTCCGTATTCGTATGCCGTTTACAGGTAAAAATGAAGCAAAGAACTATCTGTACAAGGTTATGAACTATGCTAAAAACGGAAAACTGGTTGATGCTGGCGAGAATTCAATTACAGATTTGGACGAGGCTGTGAGTGTTGCTTGTGATCTAATTGAGGGTAATGCCTTTGGTCCATTTAATCTTGTGAATAAGAATTCTGTCAATATGCACGAACTTGTTGAATTGATGGGTATTACACCACTGTGGTTTACTGCAGAAGAGTTCAAGAATGCAACTGCAGCGGGTCGATCAACCTGTACAATTCCTGCATATGATGGTATGTCAGACGCTTTTGTTGCTTTGTCAAAGGCTATTAAATCTATGAATTGTGAATGATTTTAAAGTTGAATAAACCTAAATAGAAGGTAATCCCACAGTGTGGAGAGAGAATGTTTGGCTTCAAGCAGTTTGTTCCATTAATCACAGAAGAAACAAAATCTCGAGGAATTCAGCATCTGCCGCATCCTTTCGAGTCTGCCTTTCATGCTAAAAAGGGTGCAGTAGCCTCTTCTCTCTCCAAAATCCAAGGCGTAATTAGCGGTCGGACTCCAATCACTCGTAAGATTGACGACCGCATGTCCTTTCAAGTTTCCAAAACTTCGGAAGGTAAGGTGGGGGTCAAATACAAGGGTCCAGGTGCGCAGTATAACTACTCTGCGGACGATATTAAAAAGCAATATAGCAAAAAGCCATATGTTGCTGGACCATTAATGAATATTCTGAAGCACGTTCATAAAGTGCTTCCAGAAGGCGAGGGAGAATATCAAGGGGGTTACTTGAGTTCTCTTGAAGACCGTAAAGAAGAAGATGGGCAAATCAGCCACACTCCAAATACAATCAAGTATTCTATTGCCAAAAATACTCCAGAAGGAAAGAAGCTCGCAAAAGCACCTTTGAGTATTGCATTACATTCCAGGATCACTGCTGGTGGTAAGACTGTTCCAATTCAAGCAGATGAATTAAAAGATCATCCAGACGTTCATGTAATGAGTCATGTTGTTTCTTCTGAAGAAAGAAAGATACCACCAGAAGCGAAACGCAAAGCACTTGAGCACATTGCTGCAGCAAAGAAACTTTCCAAAAGCCACACAACAGAGCATTTAAACGCGCACGAAGAAACTCTTCAGAGATATGCCAACTCAACTATTGATACTGGTGAAAAGCCATCTGTGAAGGGATATAAAAAGTTTCTTGAAAAATATCATCAGAAGCGTATTGACTCTGTAAAAACAGAAAAAGCAAAGAGTCAGAAAAAACAAGAAATGCAAACTGCCATGAATGATGTTGATGAGCACATCGGCAAGTTTGACAAGACGTTTGATATTCATCATCACATACAGCAAGCCACCTATGCTACTGCAGATGCACTCTCTAAGACTGCACATGGTGGATACAAACACACTATTGATGGGAATGAATCAACAGGCGAAGGGTTCGTTGCTGGTGGTGTTAAGTTTGTTCCTCGCAAATTTACTGAGGCAAACCGCAAACGATCAGCAATTCTAAGAGCGCAAAAGAGTGTAATATGAGTAAAGCAACATTTACATTTGGAAGATTTAATGTTCCTACAGAAAGTGGGCACGGCAAACTGATTTCTGCAGTTCAATCTCACGCAGAAGAATCAGGCGGCAAGCATTATATTTTCCCATCACACTCACAAGATTCAAAAAAGAATCCATTAAGTCATGGTGAAAAGGTTGGGTTCATGCGTCGATTATTTCCAGATGCCAATATCGTTTCTACAGGCAGAGTTCGTACTGCGATTGATGCTGCTAAACATCTTGAGAAACAGGGACACACTCACGTGACAATGGTTGTTGGATCAGATCGTGTTCGAGAGTTTCATGGACTCCTCAATAAATATCGTAAGAAAGAATTTCCAGGAATTAAAAAGATCGAGGTTAAATCAGCAGGTAATCGCGATCCTGACGCAGAAGGTGCAGAAGGTATGTCAGCCTCTAAACTTCGCGGATTAGTATCTGCTGGGAAAAAAGAAGAATTTATTTCACATTACAGCGACAAAAAACTTGGCGCAGAAATACATGATAGGACTAAGAAAGCAATGAGCGAAGAAACAAAATCTCCAATTGGCATTTTTCTTCTTGGTGGTCCAGGCAGCGGAAAAGATTATGTTCTTAAGAATATTTTCTCGCGCTTTGATTTAACAGAAGTTCAATTAGATCAAATTCTTTCTGGGAATGCATCTGAACTATCAGAATCAGGATCAAACATTGTGATCAATGGCGCAGCAGATCTTGAGAAAATCGAACTTGTTAAATCAATTCTAGAAGGTTATGAGTTTGATTATGTTTATGTCTCTGTTTCAAATAAAGTTTCTCGTTCACGCAATGAACAGAGAGAACAACCACTAGAAGAATCACGCCGTCTTGAGAAATGGTATCGTGCAGAAAAACTTTCTGAGAATTTAGATTGCTTTGTGTTCAACAACTCAATTGATCTTCTTGAATCCAGTGAGATGGAAAAGATTATGTTTGCATCTCAGATTGAGAAACTTCTAGAAAGAATTGTTGCTCACAAATTAGAAATTAAAGAAACACCAGAGCAACAAACATTTACAATTCTCCGTGAGAAGAAATTTCCACCAGTAAAATACGATAAAGAATCTGGCATTCCACAAAAGTATCGTGGTGGATTAAGCGCAGCAACAGCGAAAGCGCGCAAGGCTCATTGGAAAAAGATGGGCAAATTATCTGATCGTGATCCTCGTGCCTATGAACCTGCTCCTGGCGACAAAACTGCAAAAACAAAGCCAAGTAAACATACTCTTGCTGTTCGTAAGATGATGGATGAAGCAGAAGTTCCAAAGAAACTTCGTCATGTTGCTAAAAGCGGAAACATCACAGCCGTAAAAGAACGTCAGAAAGAAAACAAAATTGAAGAAGCAGCAGCTGATTCTTCTCTTGCCGCAAAAGCCGCAAAGTCTGGCGTTTCAGTCTCAACTCTTCGCAAAGTTTATAAGCGCGGAGTTGCTGCGTGGAATTCAGGGCATCGTCCAGGAACGACACCACAACAATGGGGTCATGCTCGCGTGAACTCTTATATTAATAAAGGTAAGACTTATCACACAGCAGATAAAGATCTAAGAGAAGATCTAGATTCAGAATTTGAAATGCAGATCTGCTGCCCAGAAATAAACGAAGCCGTTGATCTTACTCCAACAATCAGCACCAAGAAACCAAAGAAAGGGAAGATGACTCCAGGTGATCTTCGAAGTGCAACTTTGGATGGTCTTCCAACAGTTTCTATGATTAAAGTTGAACAAAAAGAAAAAGGTTTCATGCCAACCCCACGCCAAGTTCCTGCTCCAAAAGGAGGACATCCAGTTCCTCCTGGATATGAGAGAGTTAAGAGTTGGGGTGGAGCATATGAATTAAGAAAGATTCGCGACAAACCAACAACAGTCAAAGAGGCTATTGAATATCACGTCGAAAACAAGATCTCCTTCACGGAAAATGTGTTCCGTCCAGGATCAGAAATGTTTTTTGAGATGATTGCAGAAGCCAAGCGTCTATATTCTGAAGGGAATTATATTCCACACGATGACTGGGAAAAAGATCTTCTTAAATCAGACATTGGAGAAATCTCCGAGTTTGAAGGTCAGCAAGTTGTTCTTGACTATCCTATTGAAGAAGGTCTAGAAGAATGCTGGTCTGGTTATGTTCAAAAAGGAATGAAGAAGAAGGGCGATAAGATGGTCCCTAACTGCGTTCCTGTAAATGAAGAAGATAAAACCGACGGTAAGGGTATTGGCAAGCCATGGCGCGAAGGTGGTGGCGGTGCTGTTTACGTTCGAACTGGTGATGGTGGTGTAAAGAAAGTTCGTTTCAGTCAGTCTGGAATGACAAAGAAGTTTAATGATCCTGCAGCGACTCGCAGTTTCGTTGCTCGCCATCATTGCTTGTCAAACAAAGACAAAACATCAGCCTCTTATTGGGCTTGCAGATATCCAAGATTTTTTAGTAACTCTGGAAAACTTTGGTGGTAAATGAAAGGCGAAAAGCCATACATAGACGAAAAACTAAATACATGGTCGTTCATTCGCACATTTGATCATAATGCGCTAATAGACGAATTAGCGTGGCATAGAGACGAAAACGGAAGATATATTACAATATTAGAAGGCGAAGGTTGGGAGTTTCAGTTTGATGAAAAACTCCCCAAGAAATTAAATAAAGGTGATCGGTTTTTTATTCCCGCAAAAACCTTTCATAGAATAAAGCGGGGAAAAACAGATCTTAAAATTAAGATCGAGGAATTCTAATGGCAAACGTAAAAGTTCCAGCACTATTGCACAAGATGTCAAAGACTGCTCAGAAGGCTTGGTATAAAAAGAATAATATGGAAATGCCTGATGATACTGGTGGTAGATCTGCTGCAGCGGCAAAAAAGGTTAAGGTTGCGCCAAGAAAGGTAGCAGCAATTGAGCCTAATTCTGTGCGTGCAATCAATGCTGCTCGCCAGAAAGAATACATGGCAAAGGGCGGTCGCCAACCAATTGGGGCTGCTGGTTCTGGTGGAAATAGTTCTATGGCTGGATCAAATATGTCTACTGCAAAAGGAATCGTTGCTGGTATTAAAGCAGGATTTAATCCAAAAGTCTCTTTAGATCCATATGAGTCAGAAAGAGCAAAGAAGGTTGGTCCACGTTCACTTAAACTCAAAAAAGAATCCGTTGATGAGGCATTGAGTCCAGAACGCAAGAGAATGTTTGATCTTAAATTAAAATATATTAAAAAGGCTGCAAATAGAAAAGATAGAGCAAAACCATCTAAAGTTGATACACCTAGAACTGCAATAAATCCAGCTGCAGATATGAAGTTGAATCCAAAACCAATGGATACTCGAACATGGGATTATATTATGAAGAACGAAGAAGCAGAGCAGATTGACGAAGTAACTAAAAAAGAAGCTGAGAAAGTTCTTGGTGGTCCAGTAAAAACAAAACCAAAGATGCCACCAGGCAAACAACCAGCTGGTTATCGCTATGTTCGCAATCTTGCGCGCAAGGCAATGAAAGCAGGAATGAAAGCCGAAGCAACTTCTTTTCCAAAAGGTGGTGGTGTTATTAACTACAATCCAAAGACTGAAAAGTCAGAGAAAGATGGTACTGCAAAACTTTACGATCCAAAGAAAGATGAAAAGAAACTTTCCCCTAAAGGTGGCTTTGCTGTAAAGAAAGAAGAAGTCGAGCAGGTTGAGGAAGGTAAAATTGCAAAAGCACTTGCTGTTGGCGCAATGGCTCTTGCTTCAATGGGTGCAAAAGCCCACACTGATACAACGAAATCCGTTGCACAGTTAGCAAAAGAAAGACCAGCACTCGCACAAAGATTAAAGGACATTGGCGCAGAAGGTCAAGTCCCTGCATCAGACAAGCGTGCTGCTGAACTTCAGAAGAAACAAGATCAAGAAATGCCAGCATCAGAACGTAGAGCAAAGGAATTAGAAAAAATGAAAAAAGAAGAAATCGAACAAGTATCTGAAAAAGCCCCTCCAGGTGCAAAGTTTGAGCGTATGGTCAAACATATCAAGAAAGGATATGCAAAAGGCGGTTTGTCAAAACAAGAAAAATCAATTGCCTATGCAACTGCTTGGAAAGCCTATAAAAAGAATGAAGAGACAGAAACAACCGAAGAAGTTGAACAAGTCGAAGAAAAATATATGGGCTTCAAAGCAGTAATGGCTTCAGCAAAGAAAGGTGGTGCTCGTAATCCTGCCGCTGTTGCTGCTGCAATCGGTCGTAAAAAGTATGGTAAAGAAAAGTTCCAAGCCATGGCTGCTGCTGGTAAAAAGGCAATGAAAGAAGGAATGGATGCAGTCGGTCGCGAAGATAAAGATATCGATAATGACGGTGATTCAGATAAGACAGATGTTTATCTACACAATAAGCGTAAAGCAATTGGCAATGCGATTCGTAAGAAATTAACAGCAAAGTTGGAGAAGAAAGATGGCGAATAATATGACTCCTGAAGATAAGGGTGAGTATGATTATGAAGGAGACATGGCGAAGTCACAACTCCGCAGTATTCTTGTAAACGCAAACCGCCTTCATGATATGCTTGGCGAAGATACAAATCTACCTGAATGGGTTCAGAGCAAGATCACTCTTGCCACAGATTATATTCAAACTGCAGCATCTTATATGGAATCAGAGATGAATGAAGAAATGAAGCCATACGTGAAAGCAGCGCAAGCAAAATTTGATGCACAAACAAAAGCACAACAGATGGGTAAGAAGCAAGCAGGAACTCTTGCTGCTCGTAAAGAGCGTTTGAAAGATAAACAGGCTTCAGCTGCTCAAAAGGCAATTGACATTGTCAGGGGTCAGAAAAATAAAATCAATAAGACGCCAGAGGTGAATACAGATGTTAAAGTTCAATGAGTTCATTACTGAAGCCTCTGACGGAACTCTAGAGGTCGATGCAAAATACATTGAAGGAAACTTTGATGCAATTAATGCAGACCTAGATGCACTCACAGAAAAACCATATCAAAATGCTCCAATCTTTTTAAACCAGCTTCGTGGAACATTAGAGCGTTATGGAATGCTTCTTCCACAATCTGCAACTCCACAGTTCTTAGATCTTGGAGCAGAGATTGTTTATTTGCTTGGCGATTCCGCATATCATCTTTATATCGTTTATGATACAAACGAGGACGGATATGTTGATGGTTATGCGCAAGTTGTTTCTTCAGATGAACTCAGCGATTTAATGGCAACAGATTCGGAGGATCTTCTAGATAGAGAAGATGATGAAGATGTTAAGCCACGTCCATCTGACTGGTATCGCAAAAGAGATGACGACGCAGGGAATACTGACGAATATTAATCTATGCTTTTTGATGAATTGAATGACAGCAATATTTTGTTATATGCAGCCAAGTGTTATGATAAACCTAACTGCATTGACAGCGAATTTGACGAAGATTATAAGCGAATTCGCTATATTAAACGATTGTTAAATCGTTATAGATTAACAGGTGAAATAAAAGAACGATTGTTCTTAAATCATTTGGTTGTGATACAAAATGTTTTTGGGATTGAAGCAAGTACGAGAATGCTTTTTGCAAGAGTTGACTCAAAAGACTATAGCGCATTGAAGACGTTTTTAATTTATACTTCTGCAATGCCAAATATAGTCAAGGGAATCCGCGGAGAAGATATTATCTCAAGTGATATCTCGCTGGATCCCAAACTTATAGATATCTTAAGAAAGATTTGATTATAGGGAACATACTTATTCTGTCCGAAAGTCAAGCAAAAGTCAATGAAAAAAATTACAAAAATTAAAGAAGAAATTGTAAACACTGTTGGTAGTGGACAGGTTGCTGGACTTGAACCAGATATTCCACCAGTTCCTAAAGGTGTTACTACAAAAGGTAGTATGCTGCGCAGAAAAGCACCTAAAACATTTGCAGGTAAAGCAGTGTTCACAGTTCCTTCTGATCGTTTCTATAAAGCAAAATACGGCAAGAAAAAGTTTGAACATTATTCAAGTTATGTTGGGCATGATGAGTTAGGTTCTGAGATTCGTGCTTATATTAAAGAGAATCCAAATGAACCTGTTATTCTAGAAGATGAAAAGACGGGTGCAATGTTTTATTTAAAATACGGAAAGAGGTAGAAAATGAAAGCAGCATTATTTTTGACTGCTTTGTTATTGGTTGGATGCTCAGATACATATAGATATCCATGTCAGGATCCAGCAAACGCGAATAAAGAAGAATGCAATCGTCCTGCTTGCGAGGCAGATGGCATGTGTTATGATACGTTAAATGGTTTACCACCAAAACAGGTTAGTCCAGTTGTTGAAGAGGTAACTGCAGCACCAGCTGAAGTTGTTGTTGAAGAACATGTAGTTGTTGAAAAAACAGGAGAATGATTATGTTAAAGGGTCCACGTTATACTGAAACAGAATTGATGGCTCGATTGAAATTTATCGTCGGTCTTTCATTGGCATTTACGCTCACAGGCATTGTGTTTGTAGTTCTATACTCGCTCATCTTCGTGACGCAGCCAATGTCACAGTCACCAAACGACGCAAAGTTTTTTGAGTTGATTACACCTATCGCAACATTCTTAACAGGTATTCTTTCTGGTATTATGCTTGGAAAGGATGACAAGAAACAAGAAGAACCAAAGGCACCAGAACCACCAAAGCAAGAAGAAATTCTTCCAGAACCTATGAAGGAAGTGGTTGATGAGGTTGATGATCACATTGCTTGAGGTGAGCCATGAGTCTTAAAAGTCTACAATCAAAAATTGGAATCACTGCTGACGGTGCTTGGGGTCCAGGCACCTTCAAAGCAGCCATGGCATATTACAAACTATCACCTGTGCGCGCTGCACATTTCTTTGCGCAGACTGCACACGAATCTGGTGGATTCAAAGCATTCTCTGAAAACCTAAACTACGGTGCAAAGGGATTGCGAGGAATCTTCGGAAAGTATTTCCCAACTGATGCATTGGCAGCACAATATGAACGCAACCCACAAAAAATTGCTAATAGAGTTTATGCATCACGTATGGGTAATGGTCCTGAATCGTCTGGAGATGGTTGGTTGTATCGTGGTCGTGGTGCGCTTCAACTAACTGGTCGCGACAATTATAAAGCATTTGCTGATTATTGCAAACGTCCAGATGTAATGTCAAATCCAGATATCGTTGCAACTGAACTTGCATTCGAATCTGCAATGTTCTTCTTCGAAAGAAATAAACTTTGGGCAATCTGTGATCAAGGAGTGACGGATGCTGCGATATTATCCCTTACTAAGAAAATTAATGGTGGTACTCACGGCTTACAAGATCGCTCGGATAAGACGAAGAAATACATTGGCTGGGCAACGTCAGCAGCACCAGCAGCCGCGCCAGTCGCAAATGTAGTAGCAAAACCTGCTCCTGCAATTAGTTCTGTGAGTCCAGACATGCAATTGTCTGAACACTTTAAACTGAATGAGTTTACAAAATCAGAAACAGCAATTCGAAAGAGAATTGATAATACACCAGGTCCAGCACATGCTTCAAACCTACAAAAAGTCTGCGAAAAAATTCTTGAACCTGTTCGCAAGCACTATAATAAGCCTGTTAGGATTAATAGTGGGTATCGTGGCGCTGCCCTTAATGCTGCTGTTGGTGGCTCTAGTAAGTCTCAACACTGTAATGGCGAAGCAGTCGACTTCGAAATCGATGGACTCCCAAACCCAGATCTTGCAAAGTGGGTCAGTCAGAATTGTGAATTCGACCAAATTATCCTAGAGTTTTATGATCCAAAAGAAGGTCCAAACTCTGGTTGGGTTCATGCTTCTTATTCGGAAGGAAAAAACCGCAAACAAATTTTAACAGCAGTAAGCGTGAACGGAAAGACCGTATACAAACCTGGTTTTGTGGTGTGATATATGAAGAATTTGGAGGAGAAAAAACTCCTTTTAAAGATGATGAGAATGTTTGGGCAAGAGGACAAAGAACTTGCCGAATCGATTCAGCGCGAAGAAGAACTCGCAAAATTCTTTTTTAAGGAATCTGCTCCAGAACCAGAATTAGTGGTAGAGTCATCTCCAATTAATGAGGTGATTGTACCTACACCTGAGCCAGCCCCAGCATTCACACCACCAACGACAAACACTGTTGTTGATGTTGTAAACGTTTTAAAATCTGCAAATGTTGCAAACGCAAATACCAATGTCTACAGAGACAAAGAAATGGAGGGTATGCGTAAAACAATTGCTGAGATGATGCAAAAGATCTCAACAATGTCATGGGGTGGTGGTGGCACTGGTATAGTTCGTATTTTTGATGCTGATGACTTCGACCGCAATAGTGTCGGCGAAGGCAAATTTATGAAGTATTCTAATGGATGGTTCGTCCTAGACGAAATTAATCCATTTGAAGTTGTTCACAATACGACATATGTTAATTCGAATACATATGTCGTTGTAGATTCAGATTATTATATTGGTGTTAATACCGCAGCATATACGACTATCACTCTACCATCAACACCATCTTCTGGCAGAATGCTCATTATTAAAGACGAATCTGGAAATGCTCAACGATATCCAATTAAACTTGATGGGAACGTTGACAACGATTCAGGTGGTGCAGAAATAAGAATTAATAACGGCGGTGTTCAATTAATCTACCGTAACGGTTGGAGAATTGTATAATGACTTACCTATTAGATGACGCAATTAGATATGATGACAGCGCAAACCTTGATGCGTTTGGAAGACTTCGAATTTCCGATGCATTTACTCTTGGCGATTATAAGCATCTTTATGGTTTAGATCCAAACTTCCGCGACACAACTACTCCTGGTGGAAATGTAACATTCCAATCATTGCAATCTTGCGCAAGATTATCAACAAACAATAGTCCAACAGCAAGCGTGATTCATCAGACAAAGATGTATCATCAATATCAACCTGGAAAAAGCCAGGTTATGAAATCAACATTTAATTTTTACGCTAATGACGTTAATGTTGTAAAGCGCACTGGATATTTTGATTCGAATAACGGCATCTATCTAGAACAATCTGCAAATGGCGCATTAAGTTTCACGATTAGAACAGATACTAGCGGAACACCTACCGATGCTCGCCGAGTTTACCAGAGCGAATGGAACAAAGATACCTGCAATACGAGTATCTCTGGACCAAGTGGAACTGGCTCATTTGACCTAGACATCACCAAAACTCAAATTTTCTTTACAGATTTCCAATGGCTTGGCGTTGGTCGTGTACGTTGCGGATTTGTACACGACGGTAAAGTTGTTGTTGCACATGAATTTCTTAATAGCAACAATTTAGCAACTGTTTATATGAGTAATCCAAATCTACCTGTTCGTTGTGAGATCTTTAATACAGGTGCAACAACTGGTGGATTTATGGACCAGATCTGTTCTACTGTATTGTCTGAAGGTGGATATGTTGAAGCAGGTCAAGACTGGCACACTTCAACTGGTTATGCACAAATTACTGTGACAGGTGCAGGAAATACTGTTCCGATTATGGCGATTAGATTGAAGAATACATTTAATGGTTATAAAAATCGCGCTATAGTAAGAATGGGCGATATTAATCTTTATGCTGAACAAAATCCTGGACTTTGGGAATTAAGAAAATTAGATAGTGTTGCTGATCTTACTTTTGCAAATAATACTTGGACTTCAGTTCATCCTAATTCTGTTGTTGAATTTAATACAACTGGACTTACCATTAATAATGGTGAAGCTGTTTCTGGTGGATTTGTGGGTACAACTGCTCCAGGAGGAAGTGCTAAGGGATTTGGTTTATCCAGCACGACTA
>Ga0102864_1000067_pt1 | contig 26402 bp, 22 predicted proteins | sample Colrivmet1449B02_FD_84976 | JGI IMG/M metagenome (GOLD analysis project Ga0102864, IMG submission 84976) | Estuarine microbial communities from the Columbia River estuary - metaG 1449B-02 | ecosystem: Environmental > Aquatic > Marine > Intertidal zone > Estuary | place: USA: Columbia River...
AAAATTATCTTAAATTTATTCATTATCTAGAATATATTAACGCTACAACATTTCTTCTCATTTTTCTTTCGTAATTTTCGTCAATTTCTACCAATTTATTATCAGTGCTTCTAATATCATCGTACTCGTATGTTTTCCTATCTTTTTTTATAATTGTAGTATAATGACCTGAATGTATTGTTAAACCCTTATGTAATATTATAGAACGCAATTTCAACTCTTTTTTGTCACCTTTTATATTTATGGTATTAGGATAAATTATTTTAGTATTTAATTTGCCTTCTTCTCTTCCAGAATTACGGTATAATTCAATTATTAATACCCCATTAGTTTTTGTAATTTCATAAGTTTTTTCATAAAATTTAACAAGTTTACCATTTGAATTTCTATAATAATTATTAGCGTCTAATTCATATTTATCAATTCGTGTAGGTATTAAAGATGATATATCGAGAGTATCAACCCCCATTAGATAATAAGATGATATTTCAAATATCATGTTTTTAATGTATTTATTTGTACCATCTTTAACTTTGACATTAGTTTTAAAATTAAATATTTTATCTAGAAAGGTTATTAATTCAAATACATCTATTTGTTCTGTAAGCCAATTATCAGAATTATTAGAATTATCAAAAAATATTCTATTATTTACATTATCTTTTACAAGTTCATTATAGTATTTATCTAAATACTTTCTTATAAAAAAACAATTCTTATTTTGTATATCCTCGTTTTTATTTATATAATTATATATTTTGTGCATTTCAGTCTGTATTTTTGATGCATATCTACTTTCTAATATATTTCTAAAAAATGTATTATAAATTACTCTATTTTTAAAATGAAATAATGCTACCATAAGACTATCAATATAGCAACTATTATGTTCATTGCTAATGTTAATATTATATTTTTTTTTTAAAATTTGTTTTCCAATCTTGCCATTAATACTAACACATCTATTAGTAGGAGGATTTAATACCTTTAATGGAGGGCAATCTTTCATATTATCTATTATGTTAATATATAAATAATTAAGAATTTATATATTAAAGCGATGTTTTATAAAAACGAAGAAGGATATATAGTATTATTAAAAGATGCTCTTAAAGGAGAAACAAAAAATACTAGAAATGGAGAAGTATTATCACAATTTGGACATATGATTGAATTTGATAATATATCTAAATCATTTCCTTTAATCACTACAAAAAAAGTTTTTTTTAGAGGAATAGTAGAAGAACTATTATGGTTTCTTAGAGGTTCTACTAATGCAAATGAATTGAAAGAAAAAAAAGTAAATATATGGAATGGGAATTCTTCTAGAGGATATTTAGATAGCATTGGATTAAGTAATTATACAGAGGGGGAATTAGGACCAGTTTATGGTTGGCAGTGGCGTAAATTTGGCAAACAATATATAGCATCTAAAGAACAAAAAGAAACTTGTGATATTGATAATAATTTTAATTTTATAGAAAAACCAGATTATATCAATAGAGGATATGATCAACTTAAATTTGTATTAACAGAATTATTAAAAGATAATAATAGCAGACGCGCAGTATTATCAGCGTGGAATCCGTGTGATTTAAATAAAATGGCACTACCTCCGTGTCATATTTTATATATATTTAATAAGACAAATGAAGGATTATGTTGTCATTTAACATTGAGAAGTTCAGATTTATTCTTAGGACTACCATTTAATATTGCAAGTTGTGCCTTATTAACTATTATAATAGCTCACGTATTACACATTAATGCCTCAAAAATATGCTTGTCTATATGTGATGCTCATATATATATTGAGCATATAGAACAGGTAAAAAAACAAATTGAGTTAGAGATATATAATCCACCAAAAGTAGTTATTAATAAATCTCCTCCACGCATAGATAGTTCTATAGAAGAAAAAATAGAATGGATAGAACAATTATCATATGAAGATTTTGAATTAATTAATTATAAATCTCATGATAGATTAAATGCATTAATGAAATAGTTATTTTATTTACAAATTCCCGGTAAATAATTGGCAAAGAAATAGTATAGCAGATAGAATGGTCCTAAAACAAACGCAATTATTGTAAACATAAATCGCGAAGTATCTCCATTTTGAGCACTGCAACTGTATGATAAATATGCTGCATATAAACTTAATAATATAGATAATATCTGTACGATTAATAACTCTATCATTATCTAATTATAGAGCAGATATATTTTATTATGCTTGACATATCGCCTTCCATTTATGAAATTTTTCATCATATGTGCATATAAATTTAATAAATGTCATTGCGTTTTTATCTCTAAATGCAGTTCTTAATAATTTACTATCCTTCATTGTTTGAACCAATGCAATTCCCATAGGTTTATCATTTGTGTTTTCACTTTCATATATATTATAAATATCAGGTTCTAGCGTCTTCATCAAATATAATATTTTATTCCCATTTTTATCTAATATATCTGTATTGGATGTATTAGCATTATCATTTGTTAATTCGCATATATTATTACAAATAATATTAGTTGATGTATTGATAATTTCTAGAGGAGCAATTGATGTTGAAATAATATTTTTATTTTCTTCCACATCTATAGTTTTAAATTCAGTTATATCTTTTGTTTTTCTTATAACATCAATAACACTTGTATCGTCGAAATTATATAATTTAGGTTTATATTTTAAATCATAAGGCCACATATAAATACCTCTACACGTATAATTTAGGTTATTAGAAAGTTTATGAAGTTCCTCGATAGATTCTTTATACATATTATAATAACATTTAACCTTATAATTACATACATCAATAGTGCTATCGGGTGTATATTGTTTTTCTAGTAAATTATATATGATTTCCAATCTTTGTGGAAGTGTCTTATTATTTAAATATTTACCTTCGTAACATATAATATCATTTATTAAGAAAGTCCATGAAGCGTCTTTGCATTTAACTAATTCCCCATCGAGAAGAGTATTTTTAAATAATTTTTTATCAAAGAGCCCTCTTCCAAATATAATTCGCGGTCTCTGATAACCGGGGTGTATTTTTTTGTCTATATAATACATCGTCTCAACATCCTTATATAGCGTAAAATAAAGATAATATCTATTACCATTTGAACGTAAATTCATCATATGATTTGTAGTTACAACATTAACATTTGAACTATCTAAATTATGATGATGTCTTTGCAAAATTTTAATTTTGTACAGTGTATTTAAATCGTCTAAAATACAATCTTTATGTTCATTACTTTTAATGTTCAAAGCGATTCTATTTGAAAAACTAATTATACCCTGCATTTTAATTACTATTATAATTATAAATATATATCATTTTTTTAAATATATATTACAAATAAAAAATATATAATACAGAAATATATATTATACTATACTGCAATTATTTTGATAGTAGTTTTATACATTTTTAAAATAATTTCTAATAACAATTCTCTATCATAATCTATAATATATCTATCACCATAGATCATTTTATAGACATCTCTTGCACTAAATATGTTATTATTACTAAATATTTCATGTATTTTCTCAATTTTTAAATAAGAAATAATATTGCGAATATGATTTTTTAGAGCAAAGAATGCTGTTTTATATCTATCTTTAATTTCATTTGAATGTTCTTCGACATTCTTATGAAAATATTTTAAACCCATTATTTTTTTATGCATACTTCTGTCAACATACATTTTCCTTTTAATTAACAATGCATTTATTCCATCATGAGATTTATAATTAATTAATTCTTCATTTGAATTTATAGAAACAACAACCTGTATATTATAATATATAGATTTAGAATAATCTACAATAAGTAATTGTATATCCTTAGGCATCTCATGTAAATAGTTTTCTGTAAAAACCATTCCTTGTATAAAATTTTAAATAAATTATTTACTATTCAATGCGTATAAGTAAAAAATATATTAATATTATTAATCAATTTTTATAATATTACAAATACCATTACGATTTAGAATACGTTAGAGAATACCTTGTTGAATTCGTGATAGATTGCTCCTTCTATTGCTCTATCGCGGTCTATTATAAATTCGATATAATCTGTATATACGCAAACAATATCTTCATTCGTGATAAACATATAGGCGATATAGATTAGAATAAATGATACTGTAAAAACTATATCATATGTTGTTATTTTGCGATTGATTAAGAAAACTAATGGAATTATTTTACCAAATATATTAATGATAATATAATAGGTTAAAAGAGAACGTTCGTTCAATCGCGGTATGATGATATATAGAGTATATACAAAGAATGATAACGCAATACTAATTAGTATTACAGGATTATATGAAAAAATTCCAAGAAAATATAAGATGGTATAAACAAATATCCATATAGAAAGGAATTTATCAACAGTAATTATACGCTCTTCCATTTCAGTACCTCTTATCTCTATTTTCTACAATATTATTTTATATAAAACTATATAATTATATCACTACTATATAATATAAATATGTTTGATAATCTACTATATATTTTTTCTAAAGAAAACGAAATAATTAATAATTATATTACTGATACAGAAAATATTAGAGAAGTTAAAAAATTAAAACAAGAATTAATTAAAAAAGATGCTGAAATTAAATTGCTGCAAAGAAGATACAATAAATTATTAAATAATTGTATTCAAATTGAATTAAATAAAAAAGTAAAAAGCGAACATCGCAAAATTGCGCAAACAAATAATGTAGCTTGCGAAACTGATATCCTATCTGAAGTGTCAGATATTTCATATGCATCTGACAATGTAATGGAAGAATATGAACAGATATAGAATTATAATAAATTAATACTATTGCATTTTAATAATACAAATATATGAATATATAAATATATGAATTGATAAGAATATATGCAAGAATTAATAAACTTATACGATGAATGGTTTAATAATAAAGATTGGTGGTTTTCTAAAAATAATAAAATAGATGTTTATTTATGCGATAAATATTATAAATATATAGAAATATCATATGATATTTATGATGAATATTGTAAAGATATTAATAATCACACAAATAAAGTAATAATAGCATGTATTATATTATTAGACCAAATTACAAGACATTATAAGCGTGTATATGATGATACATTAGATATTATGGAATATACTAAAAAAGCGGTAAATATTTCAAATATATTGTTATATCGTAATGATTATACTAGGTTTTCAATAGATGAACTAAGTTTTATATATTTGCCATATAGACACATGAAAGATATCGATAAAATTTACGAGATTACAAATAACTATATACTTCTATATAATCAAAGTAACAATGAAGATAAAATAAAATGCAGAAGATATATTCACGCAACTCTTAACAATATTTATAAGGATATTAATATGTTATCAATGAAAAATACAATAGCAGTTAAGAATTGGAAAGATATAAATAAAAAAATTTTAGATCCTAAATCGTTTAAAACAAATTATATATCTTCTCTTAATAACATTATTTACAACAATATGTTAGAACAAATTGAAAATATTAAAGATGATTCTACAATAATAATATCATTGTCTGGTGGTGTAGATAGTATGGTAAGTATGCATATCTGTAAATATATTAAAGATGTTAATAATAGTAAAAAAATTAAAAATATTATTGCAGTTCATATAAATTATAATAATCGCAACACATCAACAGATGAATTAAATTTCGTAAATTATTATTGTAATAAATTGGGTATAAAATTATATTTTAGAACTATAAATGAAATAAAAAGAATTGATTGTTTGCACAATGGTTTAAGAGATTTATATGAAGAAATAACAAAAAATATAAGATATGATATGTATAGACAGAATATTAAAAATGATAGAACCTATGTTTTACTAGGACATAATAAGGATGATTGTTTTGAAAATATTTTAACTAATATATCTAATAAAAGTAACTATGATAATTTATCTGGTATGCAAATATTAAAAGAAATTGAAGAAATTATGATGTGGCGTCCATTTCTTAACATAGAAAAAAAGTATATTATTGAATATGCAAATACAAATAAAATTCCATATCTTTATGATAGTACACCCGAATGGTCTGTAAGAGGTAAAATTAGAGATAAGATAAAACCTGCTTTTCTAAAATTAAAAAATAATGAAGACATAGAAGAATATAGTATAATAGATGCTTTCTTTGATTTAAAAGAATATATTTCAAATACGCAAAATATTTTTAACGAATTAATAATAAATAATTTAACTTCTAAATTAGATTATAATAATATTAATAAAGAATACACTGGAGTTTATAACAAAAAAGAATTGCAATCTTTAAAATACTTACCTATCTGCGAACTATTTTTCAAAAAAATAAAAGTAAAATGCTCATATAAAGCCCTTAAAGATTTTTCAAAATATATATCTAATTACAAAGACCGCTCATTTGTATTGAGCAAAACATGTATAATAAATATAAAAACTGATAATAATTATAATAATTGTATTATAATAATTAGAATATGATTGGATACTTTTATTTTATAAAAGATAAATACAAAAAAATTTTAAATGTAAATGACAAAAAAGAAATAGAACTAAATGAAATAAAAATTATTAGCGAAGAAAATGAGAATTTACTTGATAAAAAGAAGAATGATGTTATTGATATACGTGTAATATATAAAAAACTATTGAACTATATATTTTAAGTGCTATTCGTATATAGATTGTAATATAGCGGTATCTTTCCGTCAAAGGGATGATATAAACTGCGAAATTGATTTATAATCGATGAAATAGTGTTTATTCTGTTATTTTTTATTTCAAAAATTTTATATTTGAAAATATCATATGTATCGTTTATATGAATAGGATTGAAATAATTTTTATTTTTAATTAACATATTAGATTTTACAAATGGAATAGAAGAAAATGCGATTGTTACTGATAGTATAGAAAGAATAGTAATAATAACACTAGTATATCTAACCATTTAAATTATTTAATTATATATATACTATAATCTTTATATTACTTCATATATCTTTTCTGTTAGTGTAATTTATTTTTCTTGTTCTCTTTCTGATAATTTGAGTGATTTATTATCTAGTAATGCATAAATAGGTATATTTGCAATTGGTAGGTCTGATTTTTGTTTTTTTAAAGAGTAATCATATATTTGATCATTTTCTTCTCCTTTTGCATTCTGTTCAGATATTTTTGACGTGTATACTTGCTCTAATTCTTTATCAAATCTATTATTTTTTAGATAAGGTCTTATTAATTCAACATCAAAACTTTCGTTATCTGTTTTGTAAGATTTATCATATAATAATATAGTATCCTTATTTGTACATTCAATATCATTTTTATTTCTTATAACTTTATAATCTTCTTCGTATAAATTCACAAGTTTTGGGGGCGCAACATCATTGCCTCTATTAGAATCTAATCTTTTATTTATTAATGCGGGAGTTGTATGTGATTCATTTTTTCGACTATTTATATCAGAAACTAGATTATTTGCATAAGATTTACTATTAGAAAGTAATAGTTGATTATTCATATAAGTGTTATAGTAATATTTAGCATAATATCCAACCGCTAATAAGAGTAATACTATTAATATTATCCATAATATATCTTCAAAATAATTGTATTCATCTTCTTTTTTCATAATATACTTTGCTTTCCTTTATTACTATATTACATTAATATTTTAATCATCGTCATTAATAAACATTAGTTTTTTTATTTTTTTACTTTCATCTGTACATTCATTTTCAAAATTTTCTTTTACACATTCTATTTTTTCATTGTCTTGATAATAAGAAACCTTATATTTATTATTATTATAAAATTTTAATCTTGTATTATTTTTTCTATGAAAAACTGAAAATTCGTCTGCAATATCTATACATAATGGAATATATTTCCTATTTTCTGGTCTTTCTCTGAGAATTCTTCCAATGGATTGTTGAATATCTGAAATAGGAGATGCCATAATCAATGTATTTAAAGAAGGAACATTAAACCCTTCTGATGCTAACTGAAATGTTGCCAAAATAATTTGTTTTTCTGAAGAAATATTTAATTGATCTTGTTTCATTCCTCCAACATAATATCCATAATCTTTATTTGCAATATTATGTTCTATAATAAGGTCTTCGATAGACTTTAATTGAGCTCTTCTTTCACTCAAAATTAATACCCTTCTATCTGGTTCCTCTTTCAATATATTAATCAATATAGATATAATATATTCAGTTCGAGGATTAAATGAGCATATATTATTAATCATCGCAGCAATATTTTCTTTACCATTCCACATTTTCTTAACACTCGAGTATTCAATATTAGGGACATAATATTTATGAATATTAACATCAACATCAGTATATTCTTTATTTTTAATTGAATACACTGAACATCCAATATAGTATTCGAAAACTTTGCGCATTCCGTCTTTACGATTTAAAGTAGCAGATAAACCGAGAATGATAGGAGTATTAAGTTTTTTAAATGCTCTGCAAAAAACTTGCGCACCTGTATGATGAACCTCGTCTATAATAACAAAACCGATATCTTCAAAAATTTTAACATCGTAATCTCTCATTGCGAGAGATTGTAAAGATGCAATAATAAAATCCTTATTTTCTGTATCTACTTTGTTCTGCTTTATAATTCCTATTTTTGCTGCAGGTGCAAATTCTTTAACTGTATCTATAAATTGTTGATTTAAAAAGTCTTTGTGACTAATAAACATCGTCTTTTTTTTTATTTGACATGCAATATATAAACTCATAATAGTTTTGCCAAAACCACAAGGAACAGAAATAATACCTCCCATTTTTAAAGGATTGTATGCTGCTTCTAGAAAGTTTTTAACAGGTTCTACTTGTGTTTCTCTTAATTTACCAATAAAACCAACTGAAATATCTGCTCCACCTGTTAATTTGCAAATCTTAGGAAGACCAAAATTTGTTAAACCATAATATCTAGGTATATATATTCTATTTTCAGTTTCTCTATATAATTCAAATATAGGATCTGGTTCATTATTTTTTATACCCATATCAAAATTTACTTGTGGTTTCATAGTTAGTTCTTTCTTAATTTTTTCAATTTGCTTTGTATCCAAAGATGTTTTAGAAATACTATATCCATTTATCGATAACATATAATTTATTATTAGTATACATATTATAATACATATCATTTTTTTATATGAATTATAATAGAATATAAATATAAATGATTCTTAACTCTTTAAGATTATTAGCATTTATTATTTTATTTGCAATAATAATTATTAAAGATATACCTTTTAAAAAAATATTTAAAGATGCAATGATCCAATTATATATTGCTATTTTTTGTATAGCGGTTTTAATTATAGTAGATAATATAACAGGTTTTATATTAACTTTAGGTGTTCTCATAATATATTTTAGAGTTTATAGTGAAGAAATAAAGAAAAAAAATGAATTAGAAAAAAATAATGAAAGTTCTCCTAACAAACACGATAAACCTGATAATAATTATCAAAAAGAACAAATAGAACATAAAGAACAAATAGAACATAAAGAACATAAAGAACATAAAGAACATAATAACACATGCGATAAATGTACATTAGATATTCCTAAGAAAAAAAATATATTTAATGAAAAAGATAATGATAGTGGATATGTCCCATATATTTCTGAAGAACATTTATTAGCAGCTCAAACAAATATAATAGACACTAATAACTATCATTTAAATATTGATACTGAAGACTTGCATAAACTTGAAATTAAAAGAGGACCGTTATATAAAATTCAAGGACTTCCTGATATTAATGATTTAAACGGAGAAATTAATCATATTAGAGGATATGATATTTCTAATGAATATCTAGGTAGTTTATCATATGATATTTTATAATTTACACTATATTTCTTTTATTTGGAGGAACATATGTAATATTTAAGAATTTAAATATATCTTCTTCAGAATTAATTATATTGCTCGTATCTATAATCTTTTTATCTTTTCCTTTTAGTCCATATTCTGATAATGAATAACCTTTTTCCAATGCTATTTTTCTCATATAAATATTAAAAGTATACGAACCTGTAAAATATAACAATGCAAAATAATAGTAAGAAGGATCCGCTATTAATATATCTATTCTTCTGGCCGGTAATTCAGGAGACAATTTACACAATCCCATAAATTTGCTTTTTCCACTCGCTAAAGTCTCTATAATATATCCAGAATCAACCAGATTAGTTATCATTTTTTTTAAATTTAAATCATCACTATTTTTGATTAGAATATCAATATCTCCCATATCTTTATTTTTTCTTCTATAACTACCGACTAATTCAAACTCGATATTATCATTTGTTTTTTTAAATATTTTATCAATAATTTTATAATGTTTTTTTCCTTCACTCATAGGAATACGCAATTCCATATCTTTATAATAATCTAAACCTATTTTTTGCTTATCATTTAATAATTCATCTCTTCTTTCGTATAATTCTTCAAATGAACTAATTTTATCCATAAGTTCATTAATTTTTACGGGACCAACTCCGTATAATTTACCCAATTGTTTTTGTAAAGAAAATCGCGGATCCTTTAAAGCATTTTCTACAGCACTCATTTTTCCAGTTTCAATTAATTCTTTTATTTTCGTAGCAATTTTATCACCTATACCGTTTATATTTTTGATATCATCAGTATTGCTTATAGCACCTTCTGTTAATTCTATAGAATCGATTACCTTATTATATGCTCTCATTTTAAAAGGTTCTTTGTTTAATTTTTCGTAATCTGATAATATCTTTAAATTATCAATAATAAGTTGTTTATAATTATTGTACGTTTTCCCTTTTGTTTTATCAGTATTCGTTACATCTTCGCTTTTTGTTTTTTTAGGAGGCATCCCACCCTTCACGTCCTTAGTGTTCATTCTATTATATCTAATAGATTTATTAGTTTTTATTTGTTCTGGATGTAAATGTTTGAAAATATCTATGTCTAATAAAATAGTAGATATGGTATCATTTTTATATATTTTTTTGCATTTTTTTATAATTATTTTCTTATTATAATTATATATATTATTTAATTCACCTCTTGTTGTTATTATACTTTTTAAGTTACTATATTGCAATGCTAATTTCTTAATATTTTTATCATATTCTTCTTTGCTTATTTTATTTTCTATATTTTGTATAACAATACTTAATAAGGTATTAAAATATACAGAAAAGATATAAGATATTATATTATTTAAATATGTTTTATTAAAATTTGTACTATTGGTATAATTTTTAGAATTTAATAATTGTTTAAAATATTCTTCAATAATGTTATTATTTATTGCTGAAAAAATATTTATTTCTAAATTATCGTATTTTGTAATATTTATAGGTAATACTAAATAATAATTATCTAACCTTCTATCAGTAAATTTCAACTTATTTATATTTGTTTCCATAATAAATTTGTTAGTTAACAAAATATTTTTTTCTATATTAGGATTTTCTATAAGACCTAAAATATTCAAATGTGTATACGAAGAATAAGCTTTTATAGAAAAAATTATATATAAATTATATTTTAATATCATCTCATTAAAATCTGTTTGAATTATTATCAAATCGCTAATGATTTTATCTATATTTTTTTTCTCTAAAATTTTAAAAAAATTTTTAATATACGTATTATGTCTTATAATATATTCATTATAATATTTAATACTTAGATTAAGAAATTTTTTATAATCTTTAGCGGCATTGATAGAACATAATAAGTTATTTATTGTATATAATTCATAATGCTTTGCAATATTATTAAAACTATAAGGATCGCTATCATCTTCGGCATTATAATTTATATTTTTTATAAGATTTTCGAGTTTGTTTTTAGCATTTGAATGAAGTAAAATAGGATGAATATTAATATCATAATGTGTTTTAAATGCAGTTAATAATTTTACAACTGCGTTTAAAGACATATTTATATAAGTTTCTAATATTTTCTTATCGCCGTTATTTTTTTGAATACAAGATATATTTTTACCATCTTCCGTTTTTTTAATAAATACTAAATCAGTAATACTAGAAACATAATTCTTATCACTTAATAATATTAACAAATTGTTAAAATAACTATCTGGGTTGGAATTATTAGATATATTTAAATAAGCATGATTATTTCTAGTCGTACTAATATTATAAGCACTGCATATATTTAAATCTTCTAAAACTGCTGATTTATCAAAGATATCTTTGCTATATTCTTTGGATTCTTCGGGTTCTCTTGATGTTCTTGACTCTCTTGATTTTTTGGATTCTTCTAGTTTACTGTATAGACCATAGTTGATATTTTCATCTACTTCGTGAATATCGTCAAATTTTGTTTTTTTATCAGTATTATATTTTTTTTGACTAGGTATTATTGGTATATTTATACCATTTGATTGATAAGACATATTTGTTATATTTTTTAAAATACGTGGTGCTAAATTCGTACTTCTTGTATTTTCTATATTACTATTGCTTTTTCCACCGCCTTCTTTTAAATATATACTCGCATCTTTGCTTTCGCTTGTAATTCCATAAGTATGAGAAGACCTTCTTTTTTTAGAATTATAACATTCTAAAGTAATGTGAGGTATTCCATAATAATTTCTGTTATTATTAATATTACTTATAGAACCATCATACTCTCCAAAATCTTTACATTTATTAGGCTCCGTATCAAATGATATATTATGAGGTGTTAAACGCATACTAAAATGAAAAGGAAGCATAATCTCTTTATCAGTACCTTTTTCAATTAAATAAAATTCAATAACAAACATAGATGTTTTATTTAAATTAATTTTCATTTTTAATACAGGTAATAATTCTCTTACAAGTTCTTGTATGTTTTCAAAATTATTAGAATTTATGATATGTATTCTTTCATTTTTTATAAATTCATTCATTTCTTTATCATCTGTATAACCACAATTATATCCTGCTATTAATAAATCCTTTAAAAATCCTGCTTTTTCTTCTGATGTAAAATAATCATTATCATTAACCATATTAAATTTATCATAAGTGCTCTTTTGAGAAGAATATATAACAGACGAAATACAAATTAACATATTTTTAATTTTCATAGAATGACTTATAAAATCCGCGTTATTATAATGATTAAATAATGCTGTATTATTAATAGTTCCTTGTGCCATTCTATTATTTTAAATATATATTAGTTTCTCAATATATATTTATAATCTGTTGTAATAAAACCATTAAATGATGAACTTGCAGCAGTTGTATATGCACCAAAATTTTCTACATATACCCATTCGCCAACTACTAATTCGGGAAGCATTATCTCATTTGCTATTAAATCCATGCTATCGCAAGTAGGACCAAATATTTTACTTTTATATAATACTTTTTCATTACGTTCGTTAAAAGGTTGTATTACAGGATTATTATGGTCAAAATATATACAATTAAATGACCCATATACACCATCATTTAGATAGTATATAATAATCTCCTCAGATTTTCCAGTATCTTTGTTAATATATTGTTCGCGTTTTTTACCAATTACATTTAATACTAATATGTGTGATTTTTCTACAAAATATCTCCCAGGTTCTGCTATAAACTTTATAACATCTTCATCTATCTCTTTACTAAAAAAATCTCTTTGTGCTTTATTTATAGTTTCTGCTATTTGCTCTATATTTATATTATTATCGGAATAAATACCAGGAAAACCACCGCCAATATCGATTATATTAATATTTATATTATTATTAACTGCAATATCATATGCTTCTCTACACGCTTTGATTGCATTATAATAATTATCTAAACTTCTGCAACCACTACCAACGTGAAAACTAAAACCTACGAGATTTAATTTTAATGTATTCATTAAAGTAAACAGTTTCTCTACATTTTCTAATTTACATCCAAATTTAGAATTAAATTGACATATACTATTTGTATCATCTACCGCTAATCTTAGTAATAACTTAGAATATGGATGATATAATTTAATTTTATATAGTTCTTCTTCGCAATCAAAAGTCATCATATCTACATCATTTGCTCTTGCGTATTTTATTTGCGAAGACATTTTACAAGGATTTGCAAAAATTATTTTATCAGGATCATTTGTATATTCTATTACTGATTTAATCTCATTTTCTGAAGCGCAATCAAAATATGTTCCTAGACAAGATAATAAATCTAATATAACTGGGTTTGGATTACATTTTACTGCATAATATGGTTTAATATTTGGAAAATTAGTAACCCATTTTTCATATAATTTTATAATTTCGCCTAAATCTATTATATAAAATGGTTGTTCGCTTTGATTATTTTTAAGAAAGTCATTTATTATATCATACGTTGTATATTCAATGCTAAATAATTTAACATTATATTTTTCTAGAAGTTGATTATTGAAACTCATTTATATAGATTGTTAATTTGTTCAATTGTTTATATATTATAAATGTCAAATTTTTTCCAGAAATTCTCTGCTGTGATAAAGAGCATACCCATTCTTATAGCGGTAGTTTCGTCAGTTTTACTATCACCTACAAATATACATTTTGTAGGATTTAATTTTAGAGTTTCAACAAAATTAATAACTTGACCTACTTGTGGTTTTCTACAATAGCATGTTATTGGTGCTGGATTGTGAGGACAATAAGATATAGGGAAGTCTTTTTCTGCAATTCCTAACATTTCTCTTGTTTTATTCATACATACAATAACTTGTTCTTCTGTAACAGTTCCTCTAGAAATACCAGATTGATTACTTATACCTATTAATTTATAGTGTTTTTGAATTTCTTTTAATTTTGCTTTCTGTTCATCTAGAGATATGAATTTTACAGGTTTTACTTCATTTTGTATAGTTGGATATTTGTATTGTAAATCTTCTGTATGTCTCAACGTACCATCTATATCAAAAAATATTGCTTTATTTCTATATTTACGCCCATCCCATTTAATTGGTTTTGCTTTTATTGTCACAATTTTTATAAATCCCTCTTCTATTTTAGGAATTTCTATTTTTTTTCGTGCAGAAAATAAAGTAGCGGGAGGGAATACATTAGGGTCTTTTGCAGCATCTGTATTTTTTTCTGCCTTACCCGTCATATATATATGTTTATATCTTTCGAACATACGATGAAGTGTTTTTATCTGACTATCTTCTATTGTATTTATAATGTAATGTGCTTCTATAGCAATATTTAAATTATTTGCTAGTTCAATAAAAGGTTTTCTAGCATCTTTTGTAATATTTGTATTATCAATAATTACTGTAGATTTTTTCTTTGATTCCAAAATTTCTTTCAATTTAGGTAAAATATCTGTTATTATACCACCAGTTATATCTCTAGATAATATAATTCCGTTTTTATGATATTTAGATAAAAGTTTTTTAGCATAAGTTGATTTACCTGAAGAAGGAAATCCCACAATTACTATAATTTTTTTACCTTTCATAAAATATTATATCTAATTATAATATATAATTATAATATATAATTTTTATTATAATATCAATTTTTTAAATGTTCTGTTTTTTTTATATATTTGAAAAAAATGATAATACTATATACTTATATTAAGTTGTCCAAATTGACCAATACCAAACAAAGCGATTTCAAGAACAATATAGATAATTATGTTTAAGCATAATTATTTGGAAGAGATACCTGCAGATGTTATTGATATTATTGATAAATACACTAGCGAAGTCGATTATAACATTTATGTAAAAACATATAGAGATTACTTTACATGGAGAGTAAACAATTTTATAGACGACAGAATGCATAAGATTATATGCAGATTTAATTATGCATTTAAAGCTGGAGAAAATTCTAAGGATTTTCTCAATCGTGATATTATAGCAAATAAAAAACTTGAAGAGCATATTATTACGATGATAAAATATATGAAATTACCAAAGATCAAAAAAATTTTAAGAAAAAACTTTATATATAATGCTAAAAAGGTTTACGAACGCAATAATCCTAATTGTAAAAAAAATATTGATTGTTATGAAAGAGAATTGTTAGCAGAATATATTATATCTGGTTATTATGTTTCTGTATGTGTTAGAAAAATCCAAAGTGTATAATTAGATTAATTAAAATGATTTACTAGTATAAACCTGTACTTCTATCATAATATTCTTGATCCTCACCTCCTATTTTTTTACCTTTTTTTTGTTTTCTAAAAGATAAAGAATTTAATAATTTTTTGAAAGGATTAGGACTTACCTTCTTTACCTTCTTTACTTTATTTACCTTCTTTACCTTCTTTACTTTATTTACTTTATTTACTTTTCTTTTCTTTCCACCAGTAGTTAATGGGGTTTTTAACATGTATTGCGCTTTTGAAACAGCATCATCAAAATAATTATTGTAATAATACCCGCCTGCTTGCGCGGGTTGTGCAGGTGGATCTACTTTTTCCATAGAAGGAGGAGTAGAGGAGGTTTTTTCTTTATCTTCATCTTTATCTACTTTAAAGAAAAAACCTCCTTTTCTCATTTTAGATTTAGTTGATTTTTTAGCAACTTTCGATTTTTTAGCAACTTTTGATAAAAGAGCTTTTTTAGCAGCCATTTTTTCAACTTTTTTAAGATAGGCAGATAATAATACCATTTCACCTTTACTCTTTACATATTCTCTTGTACCCTTTGGTTTTGCATATATAACTTTTTTTTTATCGTTTATAAAAACAGTTCTCACTTTTTTATAATTCATTCAATTCTTCTTCTATAAAATAAAGAAGAAAATAAATATTTTTCATATTTTTAAATATATAAAATAAATAATTATAATAATAGATTAGAATAAAAAAAATACTATGATAGAAAAATGTGCTATTAGTAATATAAATAATAATATGCAATTTATAGGATTAATAATTCTACTATTAATATTATGCATAGTATTATTATATTATATTAAAATTAGCAGCAAAACGCATAATGAAATTATAGAAAAATATAATAATGGAAGCATTCCAAGTTCTGTAAATAAATCACCTTATTTAAATACAAGTGGAAGAAGTCCAGAATTACAAAATACATCAGATGGGCATAAAGATGCAAGATATCCTACTTCAAATAATGCAAAAATATCTACAGCAACACTTAGACCCTGTCAAATTCATTTCAATGATGATGGAACAAGTAAATATATATACGAAGATGAATGGAAAGAGTTTAATACATTAATAAGCGACGAAGATGGTACAGTTTATAATGTGCCTTATAAAAAATTCAGTAATGATAATAATAATGTAAAAGATTTTATAAATTTTAATGAAACTACAAAATGTTTTAAAAAAAAAGATTCCTTTAATGATTCTTTAAATACATATAATTATAAATCAAATGATTTAATTAAATATAGATTAGATACATATATCGAAATAAACGTTGAGGAAAATAATAAATATGATAAAAAACTATTTATGCAAATGAATTTTGATAAGCACCCAAGTAATGTTCATCCTGGTAAATATAAAGAAAATGTTCTCGACTCTATATGTTCATATAATTATAATAAAGATTTGACATTAGGTAACATCAAATTATATAGAATAAAAATAGTTCCAAAAACAGGAATAACCGAAAATATAAATGATTCTTTAATTACAAGTATAGATTATGTTACTATAAAACCAGTAAATAATTCAGAATTTATTATTTCTAGCGAAAATGAAACTAAAAATGAATTACCTGAATTATTGGTGTCTAATTCAACATTTTATAATATAGAAAATAATGGAGATATTAGATACGAAATTAGAAAAAATCAACCATATGGAGACGCTATAAACGGTATTAATGTTAAAGTATATAAATTTAATCGTAATTTAGATTGTGATGATAATGCAATAAAATCATATGAAACTACAGATATGCGTTTTAAATCGGAAGAATTAATTAGTGTAACAAATTATATTTCTGAAATTATAAACAATGGTAATCCATTTCCTTCAGATATTCATATTTCTAATATACAAGATATTATAGATAAGGATGAATTATCTGGAAAGGTAATTAATGGAATAAGTAGAGAAGTTATTACAAATTCATTAAATTTAGTAATTAAAAAAAGTTATGAAACTAAAGATGAATTTTTACAAGCAATTTATTATTTTATATGTAAATTAATTGTTTATTCTAATCAACAACTTGTAACTGATGTTATAACATTAATAAATAATAATGCAATACAAACCTCTATAAAAAAAATATTTGTAGATAGTTTTGATACTTTTTCAAAGTTTATTACTTTATATCAAGCAAATACATTTGATGATATTAGAAAAAAACAAATATTTACTGAAATAGCAAATGATAAATTTATATTAAACAATGCAATATTTTCATATAATTATGAATCTGTACAAATAGTAAAATTTAATAAAATTCCATTTGATTTAGAAAATGTTTATGAGGTTAAAATATATACTATAGATTCCATAGATAAAACATTAACATTACCAGAAGATACTTTTTGCGATATATTACTTGTTGGAGGTGGCGGAGGCGGAGGTAAAAATGCAGCATGTGAAGGCGGAGGAGGGGGTGGAGGTGGAACAGTTATTCATTTAACAAATTTTAAATTAAGATCAAATACAACTTATAAATTTGAAATAGGTAGGGGCGGAGACAAAGCATCTGGCGCGCATAACAATACTATATATGGAGGAAATGGAGGTAATACTAAAATTTCTACATTTAATAATGCAGAATATATAATAGCAAAAGGAGGTGGTGGCGGAGGTCCTGGTACTCCAGAAAAAGGTTCGTGGGCAGTTAATAATACAAATAATGGAGGTTCGGGAGGAGGTGGTTCTTCATTTGGTGGTGGGGGAGGAGGAGGGTTTTTTGCTGGAATAGAACATAATATTGGCAATTTGTTAAGTTATAAACAATATGGAAATAATGGTGGAAATGCAAATAATGCAGGAGGAGGCGGTGGAGGAGGAGGCGCTGGTAGTTCCGGTGGAAGTCCAAATGGAAATAATGGAGGAAATGGTGGAGATGGTATTAATATACCTTTTATTGATGATAATTATTATGGTGCTGGAGGAGGTGGAAGTACAGGTAATAGTTGCCAAGGTGATTGGGCGGCACGTACAGGATTTAATGCTGGAACAGGAGGTAAAGGAGGTGGTGGTAACGGAGGAAGACGAGCAGACACAATTGGTATTGACGGAAAACAACATACTGGTAGTGGTGGAGGTGGGGCTTCTTATACAGAAGCCGGAAACGGAGGATCTGGTATTATTATAATAAAATATCTTAAAAGACCTACTGTTGTTAATGATAGTAGAGGAGAATTAACAATAAATCCTGTAAAATCTAATATTTTTAAAGACGGTCTTTATTTTAAAATTTTTGATGGATATTATGGTTCTGTAGATTGGCCTGTTGGTTGGCATCATAGTAATGCTCCTGATAATTTAAATTATACTAAAGACGGAAATGGAAAACCAAAAACATCTAATAGATCTGGTAATAACAATATTAGTTCAGGAATTGTTACTAATATTTTAAATCTGGTGGATGGTACTAATAATGCTATTGGTGCAGAAAATACTAACAATTGGGAACGTTATACTGTCGAATGGCAAGGATATTTTTATGCTCAAAAAACAGGAACTTATCATTTTCATACAGCGAGTGATGATGCGTCGCATTTATGGATAGGAGATGGTGCATATACTTTAGATAAAAATAGTATTACAGTAAATAATGGTGGTTTGCATGGTAGACATGGAGTTACAGGTTCGATATATTTAAACGAAGGTATTTATTATCCTATGAGAATATTATTTGGTGAGAACGGTGGTGGAGATAATATGACAGTATATTTTCATCCTCCAGGAGATACATGGATTACAAATGGTTATGGTTGGTATTATCACATACCTGAAAGTAAAGATATAACTTCTGATTATATTGTTAATTTCAATTTAAAGGATACATTATTTCCAAAATTAATTATAAAAGATAGAGACACTAATATAAAAATTAATGATAACTTTAGTTTAAAATTACTTAAAGAAGCTAAATATTTAATATCTTCTTTTTTGAATAAAATACATATATTTCAAGAAGATATTAATTATATTAAAGAATTTAAACATAGTGGCAATAATGAAAATCAAACAACACATTCTATACAATTTGAAAAAGATGCTATTTGTGATATATTAATAGTTGCAGGAGGAGGAGGAGGTGGTATGGATATGGGAGGTGGAGGTGGTGGAGGAGGAGTAATTGAATTAACTAATTTTACTGTTAAAGCAGGAACTTACAATATTACAGTAGGAAAAGGAGGAAACGGCGCTCCTGCAGGAGGTACAAATAAACAACCAACTCGACATGAGTTTAATATTGGTGCAACGCAGGGATCTGACTCTTCTTTTGGTATATATACAGCAGTTGGGGGTGGATATGGTGGTTCAAGTTATCAAGATCATTATTTAAAAGGGCAAGGTGGAAATGGAGGTTCGGGTGGTGGAAGTTCTGGATATTGTTATAATGAAAATTCAAGTAGAGCAGGTCAAGGAACCGCAGGACAGGGAAATCGCGGTGGTTATAGTGCAGGCGCATGGTATGGTGCAGGCGGAGGAGGGGCAGGAGAAGTAGGAGGGGGTCCTTCGACGCAAGCAGGGGGGGCACGAGGAGGTAATGGGAAATTATCAAATATTTTAGGTACACAATACTATTGGGGGGGAGGAGGAGGAGGTTCATCTTATTCTACATCAGGAGGTGACGGGGGATTGGGAGGCGGGGGAGGGGGTGCTGTTGGAAATACAAAAGGAGGATTAGGATACAATAATGGTTCTCCTGGAGGGGGTGGAGTACCAGGAACATTAACAAATTCGCCAGGAGGTAATGGTGGTCCGCATACAGGAGGGGGAGGTGGAGGCGGTTCTCATTATAATATGAATAATAAAGGTGGTGATGGTGGTTCTGGTATTGTAATTATTAAATTAAAAGGGTATACTGTTTATGAAACTAGAAATGATAATATAAAAATAACATATGATATTGATGATGATTCTGCTATAAATTTGAAAAATGCTCAAGATAATAAAAAACTTATTATAAATACAAATAATTATATAGAACAAATTAACCCGAATGTTTATAAAATAGGTACAAAAATAGAAGAAGAACATTATAAGAAATTTTTAATTATAATACATTCATTGACTGTAGGAAATATAACTTTTGAAAAAGGTAGAAATTCAGGAATTATATCTACAAATGATTACGAGATTACAGCAGTTACAGATAATAGTTCAGATATTAAAATTACTAATATTTCAGTTATATTTTATAAAAATGTTATCGGTGATATTTATATGAAATTATCAGGGTATTCAAATGTATTTATATATAATACTAATAATGATCCTAATAAAGATTTAACTAAACCTACAATAGATATATCTCGAGATTTTAGAGATTATTTAGCGGTAAAAATTCCATCTAAGGATAGTAATATAAATACAATTTTTGGTTTAGATACATATAATAGAGATGTTCAAACAAAAATTAATAATCGCACAAGTGTTACTATAAATGCGAATGGTTCTTTGCAAATAAGTGGTATTAAAAATGATATTACAAAAGATAAGTTAGAAAAATTACAAAATATTTATAATAATGTTAAAAATTTTGACGCTCAAAGTAGTTCTAGAAGACCAACAATTACAGTTGATAATACCAAAAAAATTATAGATATTATGCCAACTTTTAATACTAATATTGTTTCTTATGAAAATCCAACAGACAAACATCCAAATACTTACGGTTCTACATATAATATTCAAGATGTTTCAAATAACTATATTTATTTTAGATATCCCAATCAATAAATATATACATATTAAGTAGTAATAGAAGTAAAAATGAATGGAGGTAAAATGAAAGTAGTTAAAACATCAAATTTAATTAAAACAAAAAGTATAAGTTCAAAAACAAATAAAACGAATACATTAAAATCTCCTCATAGTGGTGTAATGTTTTTAAAAGGTCTTAAAACATCATTTGAAATAATGAAAGAAGAAAAAAAGGGTTTTAAAAAAGGTATTGTAAAATTGAAAAATAAGGCAAACCCAAATATGTTTGATGATTTTGTTAATAAATTATTAAAAAATAATAAAAATAAACCATTTAATTTTGTTTCAGCACCATCAAAATTATAGAGTAATATAAATAATATTTTTTTTCCGTATTTTATATTCATAATATATATATAGAATAATGAAAAAAAATAAGATAGTATTACCTAAATCAAATACTAACGACAATATAGATACATTTTTTTCATCAAGATTTATACATTTTGATGATGAAAAAAATGGAATATTAAATATTGTAAAAATTAAACATAATTATACTGATTTACATTCTACTGGTAAAGTAAAGACTAAAACCTCTTCTGGTAAAGTAAAGACTAAAACCTCTTCTGGTAAAGTAAAGACTAAAACCTCTTCAGGTAAAGTAAAGACTAAAACCTCTTCTGGTAAAGTAAAGACTAAAACCTCTTCTGGTAAAGTAAAGACTAAAAGTCAAAGATATTATTAGATAAATATATTCTAATATATTAGATATATGGCTTCTCTAAATTTAACGAAAAGCGAAACAAATATAAACAAACAACTCGATGATTTATATGCACAAAATAAGGAAAAAATAATTGAATGGCTTGACAAAATTAAAGTTTATGATTTTTCTAAAGATAATAAATTACCTGGTTTACTTAATAAAAATAAAATACAAATTAATACTGAAAAAGCAAATGGTATTTATAATTTAATTTTAAAATGGATTAAAAATAATATGCATAAATTCCCTAACTATGATTTTACAAAAATTCCAAGAAGTAGTTTTATATCTTTAACACAGAATAGCAAGAGTCCTTCGTCACAAATTAAGAAATTCAGTACAGTTGCTGATGTAGAAATGTGGTGTCGTAATTCAAAAATACACCCTATTAAAAATACTCCTATGCTTACTTTGAATATGGAATATTATAAAATATATGATAAAGCATTTTTGATATTAAAAAAAAATAAGGTTCCTTATGATTATATGAAAACTATTCTACCTAAAGATTATGTTTTATTTGGTTCTATAGATATACTTTATTATTTATGCATAAATAAAACCTATGAACCTATTATTGATGAAGTATATAAATTTAATAAATTAGAACTTGCTGTATGCAAAATACTTACTGAATTATTCAGAACTAAATTAATATCTTCTATAAGAGGATATATTACTCTAATTGGAGAAAATTCAAATATGACAAAAAATGAGATTGGATTATTAAAAAGATCTTTTTTTGGAAGAGCTTATAATACTATTATTGATTTTGTAGATTCGTTAGTTTTTAAATTGAAAATATCATTTTTTAGTAAAAATTATATGGATATTTTAGATTATTCAGATAAAATAAAAAAATTAAAAGAAGATAATTATATAATTTGCTATTTCATAGATTTCTTGGATAATAATAAATTTAGCGATGGAACAAATATAATAGATTATTTAAATATAGAATATGCTAAACCTAATTTGCCTTCTGATGATTGGATTATGAATATTATGAAAATTTACAATAGTTATAAAGCTATTTATAATGATATAAATGATTGTTTTAATCCAGCTACAGGTATAATAGAAAATTACGAAGATAAGAAACTCCTTCCTATAAAAGATCCATTAGATGAATTTTTTGAAGAATTTGAGAAAAAATTAGAAGAAATTAAAAAACCTATATATTCACAATTAATTGATTTAACAACTTTTAAGCCTAAAGAGAATTTAAAGTATTTAAATGATGCCCAATATGCAGAATTTAAAAAAGAAAGAGATAGATATGATACATTATGGAAAAAATATCAGGAAACACTAACAACGTATGATAGAACAATACATGGTAGTAGCCCTAAACCTCCAGTAAAACCCACAATAACTCTTCCTTGGGGAAAAGTACATACTATAGCTAGAGAAATAGATCCTATACACATAAAAGACGAAGTTATAGAAAAATTTAGAGAAGAATATGCTAGAGTAGAACCTATAATAGATGAATATAACATTCTTAAAAACATGTCATATAAGGAATTAAAAAGACGCATGGGAAATTCTCCTACGAGCGCTGAAATGCGATTAATTGATGATAATGAATTACTTCGCATGACTAAGGAAGAAATAGTAGAAAACGTTTTATATGATTATTCAGGATTAGCTGATAAATGTAGTGAAAGTATAGATATATTAACAAACGAAGAATTAGATGATGAAAATTATCCTTTAGCGAAATTACAACTTATGGTAAGATTTAAGGTTTATATTCCAGGGACAACAAAATATAGAACAGAATGTATATATGCACCAAAACTCTATAATTATTTAATAAAATGTATAAATAATAAAGAGTATTTTGTAAATCCTGTAACTAAAACTAGATATACTGAAGAACATATTGAAGAATTAATGAAGGTAATGAGAATAGTAGATCCAAAAATAGAGAGACCTGTATTCGTAAAACATAGAAATGATAGATTATTAAAATTAGAATATAAAGTTGAAACAATTAATTATAATAGCTTACACAATAGTTTTGGAAATATTAATTCTATAACATATTATAAATTATATCTGTCCCGTACTTTAGGCGGTGTAGAATATAATATATATAACTTATGTACTATACCTGCTATTATTGAAATAGATGGAGAATTTGCATCTGGTTCGGCGGATATAACATCAAGTACTATGTTATTTAGAATATATAAATTATTCAATGATGGAATGTTATTATATAACTATGTTCCTCCATATCATTATGTATCAGCAACACAAAATCTAAATCACGTTTTTGTTAAAATATTTATTCATTTTAATAGCTTCAGAACACGTAAACAATGGATTAAAGATGATACAACAAAAGAACAATTTATAGCTATGTTTAAAAGATATGCTGAAGAAATCAATAGTTGTATATATTAGTTTTTTATGTTTTTACATAGGTTTCTTTACAGGTTTCTTTACAGGTTTCTTCACAGGTTTCTTTACAGGTTTCTTCACAGGTTTCTTCACAGGTTTCTTCACAGGTTTCTTCACAGGTTTCTTAGCGACTTTTTTTCCACCATATTGTTTATGAAATTTTAAGGATTTCCAATAACGAATAGTTACACGATTTAAGAATATTTTAAAATGTGTATTTACGAGTTCAAAGAAGTCGTTATTTGTAACAACGTTATAATTATCGCTATCTATAAATGGAGAACTTTGTGCAGTTATATTTGGTCTTCTGCTTTGAGAATATAAACTATATGCTTCTTCATTCATAATATTTACTAGTTCTTGCTCATGAGGATTTAAATTTCCTCCATCAAAAATATTTTGTATTTTTACATTTTTAAATATTTTATTAGGACTTGAATCATATACAGGAATACCTTCTGATCTATAATCTGTATCATCCCATTCTACAATCTTATGAATTCTTTTTAAATTGTATAACAATAAAAATTTTAATACATTTCTATAAGATTCTATACCTGTACCACTTCTGTCTTGAACCATTTTAATAACTTCAGGTTTACTATCTAACAATGCTGCAAAATATTCTTTAGGATTATAATCATATTTTTTTTCCGCAAAATTTGGTACGCCATTATAATCTTCCCATAATTCATCTAAATCTCTTAATTCATTTTTTTTAGCAGACCATATTAATATTGAAAAAGGTATTTTTTTTCTTTCAGCATTTTTATATCTTATCCACGAAGGAACAAAATAATTTGGTAATTTATCTTCTATTTGGTCTTTATTTAGACTATCGTCTTCAATAATAATTTCAAGGTCTTCTTCTCTTTGTATTTCCGAAGGAGTTCTATCAAATATACTACGTCTTGCGCCTTGCAAAGAAGATGCCGCAGGTTGATATTGCATATTACCCATAGCAGCAGGAGATTGTTGCATAACTGAAGGAGTTCTACCGAACATACTACCCATAGCAGCAGGAGATTGTTGCATAACTGATGGTGTTCTACTGAATGCATTTCCTAAAGGAGGATAACCAGTATATATTTGTTGTTGTTGTGGTTGTTGTCTGATATTCATTCCAGCTTCGTTGGGATTTTGATCATCGCCAAACATATTTCTAATTAATGCTCTTAAATGTGGAGCGTCATGATAATTGCCACTCATTTTATTACCTATCTAATAATATGTTATATTATTTAATAAAGTTTGTATATAAAAATTACACTAGTT
>Ga0102864_1000082_pt1 | contig 23701 bp, 17 predicted proteins | sample Colrivmet1449B02_FD_84976 | JGI IMG/M metagenome (GOLD analysis project Ga0102864, IMG submission 84976) | Estuarine microbial communities from the Columbia River estuary - metaG 1449B-02 | ecosystem: Environmental > Aquatic > Marine > Intertidal zone > Estuary | place: USA: Columbia River...
ACTGTCTATACTGTTGCGCCTAAAGAGGGTAAACTAGCCGATAATTGTGTTATGACCTGTGAAACATGTTATGATCAGTTAGGGGATGAAACCAAGGTAGATGCTAATCATTGGAGATGTTTGAATGATAGTATGTGGTCAGAAGCGAATGCAGTTAAAGTAGTAGCGTGGCGCATGTTAACCCAGCTAAAAGGGCAAGGTTGGCCCAATGACCTATTGGATATGATGTATATGGATGAGGAAACCACATTGTGGGCTAAAGAAGGTGTGGAAGCTGCACCTACCAGCGGTATTATTCACAGAGACAGTAATGGTGTAGTTTTATCTACTGGCGATGCTGTGGTGCTTATTAAAGACTTAGATGTAAAAGGCAGTAGTCTTACAGCTAAGCGAGGTGCTGCGGTGAGAAATATTCGATTAGACCCCGATAACGAAGAGTATATAGAAGGCAAGGTAGATGGCCAAACGGTGGTTATTATTACCAAATACGTGAAGAAAATCTAAAATAAATTGTCTACTAGTTTTCATCCTTTACTTAGCTTTAAAGCTGTTAATCGCGTTTTTAGTAAAGTCAGAAAGCACCAATTGTCCACTGATGGCAGCGCGTTCCGAAAGTAAAGTATCCCAGTCTTCTGTTCCTCTCCAAAATACTTCTTTTAGTAATCGCATCGCTTCTGGATTACTATTTTTTAGTTTTTGAGCTAAGTTATCAATAGCAGCGTCCATTTCTTCTACGGTGTCATACACATTGGTGTATAGACCCTTGCCTTGAGCCCATTTTGCTGATTGCCATTCGGTAGCATCTATTGCAAGTTGACTCATAGCGGATAAGCCAATTTTGCGTTCTACTGCTGGGCCAACTACAAAAGGACCAATTCCCACTGCCAATTCGCTCAGTTTTACGGAAGCTTGAGCGGTGGCAAGTGTATAATCGAATGCAGCTGCTAGTCCAACTCCGCCGCCTACCGCCTTACCTTGCACGCGGCCAATAATAAGTTTAGGGCATTTACGACACGCATTTATCACATTGGCAAATCCAGAAAAGAATACGGTGCCTTTAGCTAAATTTTCAATAGCTACGAGCTCATCAAAACTGGCACCTGCACAAAAAGCACGATCTCCTTCACTTCTTACGATAATGACTACCGCATCGTTATTTGATCCAAGAGCAGTAATCGTATTTGCAAGTTTAGCAAGTACTTTGCCTGGTAACGAGTTGCTTAAAGGGTGGTAAAATTGTACGGTAGCAATTCCATTTTCTATGGTGTAAGTTACATCACCTTGATCTATTGCATTCATTCTGTGGCAAAACTAAGAAAAATTGCGTGCCACGATTTAGTTTAAAAGTGCACAAGGCTCAGGCAGCCAAGATTTATTCGTATTTAATTAAATTATAAATAAAGGAATAGATGGTCATTAGCTTTGTTCATCCCACTCTTCATATCTTTCATAGAAAAATGGATAACCACAAAATCAAAAAGGACACCTCAATGGTTTCTACTAAAGATGAAGTCAATTTATTATCTTATTTGTTTATTCTTTGTAGTAGCATGCAATGCGCAAACAAGTACCCATAAATCAAGCAAATCTCCAAACAGCGAAATGAAATTTAACGTATTAACAGAAGCAGAACAGCGGGTTATTCTAAACAAAGGAACAGAGTATCCAGGCACCAGCGAGTTTACCGACAGCGAAGCCAACGGAACTTATATCTGTAAGCAATGCAATCAGCCACTTTATACTTCAGAAACTAAATTTAACAGTCACTGTGGTTGGCCATCCTTTGATGACGAGATAACTGGAGCGGTATCCCGAGTGCGAGATGCTGATGGACGCAGAACAGAAATCATTTGCTCTAATTGCCAAGGTCACTTGGGCCACGTTTTTGAAGGTGAAATGATGACACCCAAAAATACGCGTCATTGTGTAAATGGCATATCAATGAACTTTGTGGAAGGTGGAGAAGCCTTACCCGCCATTATAAAAAACGAACCTTTAGACATGAGTAAACTAGATACAGCAACTTTTGGAGCAGGTTGTTTTTGGTGCGTAGACGTTCTTTTTCAAAAACTAAAAGGCGTGCATCATGTAGAGAGTGGCTATGCCGCTGGGAAATTAAAAAATCCGACCTATAAAATGGTTTGCGAGGGCAATACAGGAAGTGTGGAAGTAGCTCAAATTGTATTTGATCCAAGCATTATCACCTACGAAAAACTGGTAGATATTCTCTTCCATGTGCACGACCCTACTACGCTTAATCAACAAGGAGGTGATCATGGAACACAATATCGATCTGTAATTTTTTATCATAACGATGAGCAAAAGGCCATTGCAAGTGAAGTGTTAAAACGCATTGATGCCAGCGACCTTTGGAGTAACCCTGTTGTTACAGCCATAGAACCTATTCGGAATTATAGCACCGCAGAGCAGTACCACCAAAACTATTACAACTTAAACAAAGAAACCAACGGGTATTGCAACGCTGTAATTGGTCCTAAGGTGGTGAAGTTTCAGTTGAAGTATAAAGACTTAATCAAAGAATAGTCGGCTACACATTTATTTGGTTAGCATTAGAAATGCTGCTATACGATACTTTTCCAATATAGTTTAAATGAACGTGAACTAAATTCTATATTTTAACAATGGAATTAGTTAACCAACTCATCCGTTGGGTAGTAGCTATTGGTTTACTAACGGCTTTTTTTAAAAACTCAACGGGGAAAATGAGCACGCATACGAAATCCTATATTTGGATAAAATTTGCTAGTGCACTGCATGTTATTAACTTATTCTCAGATTTACAACCCTAATAATCATTTATTTAAAAAATATTTCTATTCCTATTTTTATTATTTTAACCCAATTTAAACAAGGATGCTTACTTATTTACTCAACTATTTGGTCATCTAATCTGTTACATTTGCAACAATATTTTTGAAAATGAATTTCGAACTATCCGAAGAACACTTAATGATACAGCAAGCTGCGCGTGATTTTGCTGAAACTGAATTACTACCAGGCGTTATCGAAAGAGATAATGAGCAACGATTTCCGTATGAGCAAATCAAAAAGCTAGGCGAACTTGGTATGTTAGGCATGATGGTTGACCCTAAGTGGGGAGGCAGCGGAATGGATACCATTAGCTATGTGCTAGCAATGGAAGAGATATCTAAAATAGATGCAAGTGCCAGTGTGGTAATGAGTGTAAATAACTCTTTAGTTTGTTGGGGAATAGAAAAACACGGATCTGATGAACAGAAAGAAAAATTTTTACGTCCACTTGCCAGCGGACAAATTCACGGTGGCTTTTGCTTAAGTGAACCAGAGGCAGGTAGTGATGCCACCAGCCAGCGCACAACTGCCATAGACATGGGCGACTATTATCTTTTAAATGGAACCATAAACTGGATCACCAACGGTAGCACTGGCACAACATTTTTGGTAATGGCGCAAACCGATGTTGAAAAAGGACACAAAGGAATTAATTGCCTTATTGTAACTTCAGACATGGAAGGTTTCCAAGTTGGCAAGAAAGAAGACAAACTCGGCATTAGAGGTTCTGATACGCACTCGCTAATGTTCCAAGATGTGAAAGTACCTAAAGCAAATAGAATAGGAGAAGAAGGGTTCGGCTTTAAGTTTGCGATGCAAGTATTAAGTGGCGGTCGTATTGGTATTGCTGCACAAGCTTTGGGTATAGCAAGTGGTGCATACGAGAGAGCACTGCAATATTCAAAAGAAAGAAAAGCCTTTGGTACGGAAATCATGAACCACCAAGCAATCCAATTTAAACTTGCAGATATGGCTACAAAAATAGAGGCTGCAAGACTGTTTTGCTACAAAGCAGCTTACCTAAAAGATAAAGGTGAAGATTTTCTTCAAGCAGCAAGTATGGCAAAATTATTTGCATCTGAAACCGCTATGTGGGTAGCTACGGAAGCAGTACAAATACACGGTGGATATGGATTTGTAAAAGAATATCACGTAGAGCGTATGATGCGCGATGCTAAGATAACTCAGATATACGAGGGAACTAGCGAAGTACAACGTATCGTTATTGCTAGAAGCATTTTGAAGGACTAATTGGCTGTGCCAGATTTATGATTTAGGACGGCTTTACTGTCCGATTTATGATATAAGACATAAGATTTAAGACAATCTTGTACTTAGATATTAAAAAAACGCATCTCGAAAGTGATGCGTTTTTTTAATGTATTTTTTTAAATCGGCTTACATCCTTCGTTATACGTCATAAATCAACCCTACCACTTCTTCTGCCACGTTTGCACTTAAAGCTACGCCCATTCCACCTAGCCTTGCCGCAACTATACTATTCGTAGACAATCGTTTTACTATGGGTTGTTTTTCATTACTTTTTCCCATCCCCATAATACCACTCCACTCATAATCTATGGCTACTTCTCTGCCAAAAATTTGCTCATTCATAAAGCGTTTCAATTCTGCCAATACCGTATCATTTGGGACGAGGTCATACGAATTTTCGCCTTCCACATCCTTGTTACGTGCACCTCCAAGTAATATTCTTTGGTCTATATCTCGCCAATAGTAATAACCGCTATCGTAAAAATGGGGTCCTTTGCATGGCAGATTTTCAATGCGTTCACTTACGATTACTTGCCCTCTACAAGGCACTATATCCTCATCAATTAATTTAGCGGTAAATGCATTGGTACAGAGAATCAGATTTTTAGTTTTTAGCCTAAAATCCTTGGTGGTTTGCACCATTATATCGTTATCTCCTTCCCATTCCGTCACCTCTATTCCTCCATACAGCATTATGCCTAAATGCTGAGCGCACTGATAAACAGTTTCGTATAATTTACCCGTATTTAATTGACCTTCAAAAGCATTATGTATAGCCCCAATGGTATTGGGCAACGCATTATTACTACGGAAACTAAACACATTATCTAGGCCTAATTCTGTGTATAGGATTGTATTTATTCCTTGCAGGCTATCTATGCCTTTGTGCAAATAGGCTTTGTTTTCCTTGGTAAAAATTTCAATGCTTCCTATATTTTCATATCCTATAGCGGCATCTCCAAACTTACTCCTTAGCTTTTGTAATCCATTGTACCTTTTACGGATGGTCGCGTATACATTTTCCATCGAATCGTGCTGTAAGTCATCCAGTATTTCGCTCACATTTGCAAAGCAACCAAATCCAGCATTACGGGTACTCGCACCTAATCCCCAGCTGTGCTTATCAATCACCACTACCTTAGCGCTAGGCTTAGCTTCTTTGATACCAATGGCCGATTGTAGGCCTACAAGACCCATTCCCACAATAAGATAATCTATGTTTGCTAGCAAGTATTCCTTTTCCCAATAGGAGTAGTTCATACCGACGAAGGTAATTACATTCTCAGTGATTTAAGAGTATGCTCATTAATAGTCACATTTCGATTGCAAGCTTGCAGACCTCCACTGCAACCAGTATTCCGTTAGTCCCTCTGGTGTTTTGTGAAAATAATACTGTAAGCCTTTAACCTTTGAAAAATGCGTTAATACTGTTTCAAGTTTTGGCGTATGTCCCCATCCGCCCCTGTGGTCAAACGAAGTAAAAGCATCACATGAATCTTGCACTCGTAAGAAAGGAATAGTTATCGTGTACTCTACATCCCCTACCCCGTCCATATCCTTTGTCACCATGGTAATATGTTCTAAATCCACCACTGTATAGTTTTGTGTTTTATATAATTCTTTCAACTTGTCTCCCACTACCAACGCCATCTTATTTGAAAATTGATGCGCCACATCCTCACCGTTTTTAAACTCTGGTCCTGAATACTTGCCATAACAACTCGTCTCTGAACAATCCCACACCATATCGTTAGATGTTGGGGGATTTGCCCTGGATGAAGTTTGGCCACAGCTACAGCCACAGAGCAGAAGTATTCCTATTACATTTAAATTCATCTACCTACAAATATACTTTCAGAAGTGTCTCATTTAAGACGCATTAGGTTCGATTTTCTATTTTGTCTTACAGTTTGTAAAAGTACCTTTGCCTACTTGCACACATTGCAATCAAACAAACAACAAACAAAATGGATAGCCAATTTGATAATGCCCTGGATTACCACTCACAAGGAAGACCAGGAAAAATAGAGGTAGTACCTACCAAACCAACTCAAACTAAAAGAGATTTAAGCTTGGCCTACTCGCCAGGAGTAGCCGAACCGTGTGAGGAGATTTTTAAAAACCCGCAAGACGCTTATAAATACACAGCCAAAGGAAACTTAGTGGCCGTAATATCTAACGGAACAGCAGTGTTGGGATTAGGCAATTTGGGCCCTTTAGCTTCAAAACCGGTTATGGAAGGTAAAGGTGTACTCTTCAAAATATTTGCAGATATAGACGTATTTGATATTGAGGTGGACGCTAATGATCCACAAAAGTTTATCGATGTAGTAAAAGCTTTAGAACCCACTTTTGGCGGCATAAACCTAGAAGATATAAAAGCGCCTGAAAGTTTCTTGATAGAAGAAACCTTGAAGCGAGAGATGAAAATCCCGTTGATGCACGACGACCAACATGGTACAGCTATTATAAGTACCGCTGGTCTTATCAATGCGCTAGAAGTAGCAGGTAAAAAAGCAGCAGAAGTAAAAGTAGTGGTAAGCGGCGCTGGAGCTGCGGGAATCTCGTGTGTTAAAATGTGGATCGCCATTGGTGTCCAAAAAGAAAACATTTATATGTTTGACAGAGACGGACAGGTAAGCGACGACCGACAAGATTTAGACCAATGGAAAGACGAGTTTAAGCGACCTAAAAAATATGCTAACCTAGCAGAAGCACTGGTAAATGCAGATGTATTTCTAGGACTTTCAGTAGGGAATGTCATGACTCAAGATATGGTGCGTTCTATGGCCGCAAACCCCATCGTTTTCGCCTTGGCCAATCCTAACCCTGAAATACCTTATGAAGAAGCTATTGCAGCCCGAGAAGATGTTATTATGGCCACAGGCCGATCTGATTATCCAAATCAAGTAAATAATGTACTTGGTTTCCCATTTATTTTTAGAGGAGCACTAGATGTGCGCGCTACGGCTATAAATGAAGCAATGAAGCTTGCAGCTGTTAAAGCACTGGCCGCCCTTGCCAAAGAACCTGTCCCCGACGTAGTTTTACTAGCTTACAATCAACCAGATATGAGCTTTGGCAAAAATTATATTATTCCGAAGCCATTAGACCCAAGATTAATTACTACCGTATCTCCTGCCGTTGCAAAAGCAGCTATGGAAAGTGGTGTTGCTCAAGTAGAAATTACCGACTGGGAAGCGTATAAATCAGAACTGCGCAAGCGAATGGGTCTTGATAACCGTTTCCTAAGCAATATCGCCAACAGAGCAAAGCAAAACCCTCAACGTGTGGTCTTTGGTGAAGCAGATAATCCAAAAGTCCTAAAAGCTGCACACGTTGCCCGAGAAGAAGGATCTTGTATCCCTATTTTACTTGGATTTGAAGACCAAATACGATCTACGATTCATGAATTGGGGCTAAACTTAGCTGATTGTACCATTATAGATCCAAGTCGTTCTCCTGAATTAATAGACCAATACGGGAAACTGTATTACGAAAAGAGACAACGTAAAGGACTTACATTACACCAAGCCGTTAAGAAGATGAGACAGCGCACCTATTTTGGTGCGATGATGGTAGAACTCGGGCAAGCAGATGCATTTATAAGCGGCCAAAATAGCAACTATCCAGACACTATACGACCGGCACTCGAAATTATAGGAAAAACCGATGGTGTTACGAAGGTAGCGGGAATGTATATCATCATGAGCAAGCAAGGACCACTCTTCTTTGCAGATACTACCGTAAATATTGCACCAACTTCTGATGAGTTAGTAGACATTGTAAAACTGGCCTATAGGATGGTAACCAACTTACAGATCAAGCCTCGAATTGCTATGTTAAGTTACAGTAATTTTGGATCGGCAAAAGGCACTACCCCAAATAATATTCGTGCAGCACTAGCCAAGTTAAATAGAGAAAATCCTGAAATATTGGTAGATGGTGAAATGCAAGCAAATACCGCGTTAAATTCGGACTTACGTCAGGAGTTATTTCCTTTTTCAAAGCTAGGAAATGAAAATGCGAATGTTTTTATTTTCCCGGATTTAAACTCAGGAAACATTGCTTATAAAATGGTGCAGAGCTTAGGTATTTCAGAAGCAATTGGGCCTATACTTTTAGGTTTTAGAAAATCAGTACATGTACTGCAATTGGGTAGCTCTGTTCGTGAAATAGTAAATGTCGTGAATCTTGCGGTGGTAGATGCGCAGAGCAAGAAAGGACTTTTTTAGTTAAGAATCAATACACTTGCATTCCGCTTTTTTTTAGATGTTATAAAACATCATCTTTCTGAAATAATATTTAGACTTTCATTTTATTTCGTGGTTTTTAATCTTAATATTTTTATCTGCCTTATATTAGCTGTCTGATCGAAAACTCGGATGCGCTATTTTCTACTATTTCTTCTATTCACCAGCAACTTATTAAACGCACAGGTTTTGGTGCTTAATGACTCTGTTGAGGTTTACAACGTCCTGAACAATTCGGTTTATACGCTCATTGATGACAACAAACCGCTTGAGGAGCAAGTAAATCAAAGTACTAAATGGGAGAAATTTGAACGTAACATAATTAGATTTATGTTTTCACGTAACTCTTACTTAGTCAGAACTATCATTACTAATCATAGTAAACAACCTTACTTTACAGTTACTTGTGCTCATCCATATATAGACCATTTTGAACTACTTAACTGTCAATTAAAGCCTATCAAATCCGCCGGAGACACGTTACCCTATAATTTAAGAGAACTTCAAGAAAGCAGCCCTACCCTAACCTATACCCTTACAAAATCTACAACGGACACCGTATACTTTAAAGTATATATGACGGAACGAGGCGTCGCTCCTATTATACTAAAAACAGCGGCCGAATATCATAAATCCTTTTCTACCAATGAATGGATTGACGGATTATTTGTCGGAACAATGAGTATCATAGCTCTCTATTTTTTATTTTTATATTTTAGCGAAAAAGACAAGCTCTACCTACATTTTTTTTTAAATATAGTAATTACTAATCTGTTTTTAATGTCTGCAACTGGTAATATATTATTGCGTTTATATGGAAATTTTTCTTTCATTTCGAGGGTTGACTTTATATTTTTTATGGCTCTTTTCGGAGCCACAACGAATAGCTTTATTTATCATTATTTTAAATTTATCGGTAACACTTGGCTTTCAAAAGGCTTAACGATTATCATAATCGTTTATATCGCTTCTGCCATTATTTCTCTCTTTTTTATTTCACACTTATTGCTCTTACAGAACATTATAGCTATTTGTATAATTTTATCTTTTATCCTAAGTGCGTTCATCATTAAAAAAGGCTTTGATACCCAAAAGGAGATTTCATCCATTTTTATTGTGGGCTATGTCATTGTTTCAATTGGCATAATATTACACTCACTAAGTAACAATGGTGTCATCAGTTACTCTTCATTGATTCACATAATAGTAAATATTTGCTTTTTATTAGGCATCATGACTTATTCTTTGATAGTGGCATATAGAAGATTTCTGATGCAACAAGAGGAGAAAAATATCAGATTACAACTTCAAATTGAAAAAGACAATTCTACAAAATTAGAGCTACGATCTAAAGAGGTTCAATTAATGTCTCTAAAAAAGCAAATGAACCCTCATTTTGTCTTTAATTCTTTGAACTCAATATACAATCTCATACTTAAAGACAATACAGATGACGCCTCTAAATACCTAGTCACTTTTGCTAAATTAATGCGTAGAAGCCTAATTTTTACTGACGCTGAGAGTATTAAAGTATCAGAGGAGATAGATTTTTTAAACAGCTATTTACAAATAGAAAAACTAAGGTTTAAGGATCGCTTCGACTTTGAGATTATCGTTGATGACGAAGTGCTTGAAACTGACCCCGTCCTCCCTCCCTTATTTCTTCAAATTTTTGCGGAAAATGCTGTAATACAAGCCTTTACAGAAACCATAGAAAACGGGAAAATTATCGTTACATTCCGCATTGTAGACAACTTTTTACATATAGAAGTCGATGATAACGGTAGGGGTTTAATCGCTTCCCCTCGCCCAGTTGAGCATAAATCTAAAGGCGTAAGCATGATACTTGAAAGAATAGAACTGCTAAACAGGGATGCTGAGTATGACATAACTCTAGACATAAAAGACAAGGCAAGTCTAAATTTAGGCACTACTGGCGTGCTCGTAACATTGCGTGTTCCTCTTGATTAAAATTTTAGAATTAGGCACGGCTTCCTAACTTTACTAATTCTGCTCTTGAAGCAAAATATAAAAAGAGTTCTATTTGATTTGTCAACCGGCTCACTAATATAATTTTATATGCGTAAATCATTATTTTTGAGGTATATGAAAAAGAGTTTACTATTCGTTGCTATTTTATTTACCATAAGCTCGCTAGCGCAAAGTGATAGCACCAGTAGAAATTCCTACTTTAACGCGACGTTAAAATTGGGTAGTTTTAGTGGGCAGTCTTCTCCTACTCAAAAAATACAGGGATTTGCCTATAATCCTTATCTCTGCTTTGGTAATAAAATAAAACTTAATCTGGGATTTTTAATTGTGAGTCTTGACACCAATGGCCAAGGAATTGATACTTTAAATACGGAGCTATCTAACTTTGAAGTTGGATTATCCTTTGAAGAATTTGTAGGCAAAACCAATCTATATGTAGGTGGAGGATTTAATCTATTAGGCAATAATAAAAGTGAGAATTTTACGGGGAATAGAGTAATGATAAATACGGGATACCTTATTGATAAAACTTTTGATTTATCCCTACAAGCAAGCCGAACTTTTAATAGGAATCCAGGCATCAGCGGTAGTTTATTAATGTTTGGCTTAGGAATACGGTTTTAAAATGAGAGTTGTATGTATTGACTTCACATCGGAGTTCTATTTAAAGTCTCAAAAACTTCGCAACCAAGTGCTCCGAGAACCACTTGGTCAAAATTTATTTCACGAAGATCTTAATGATGAGATCAATCAAATTCATTTTGTGGCTTTGGAAAAAGCTGAAGTACTTGGTGTGGTGGTCTTGGTGTCTCACTACAAAAGTGGTATGGGTAAACTTCGGCAAATGGCTACCTCAGAAGAAGTTAGAGGTCGAGGTTACGGTATCATGCTAGTAAAAGCACTTGAGCTATTTGCCAGTGAACATGGAATGACGTCTATCATCCTTCACGCTCGGCATACTGCCATAGGTTTTTATGAAAAGCTAGGATACCAAATCACTTCAGACGTTTTTCAAGAGGTAGGGATAGAACACGTTGTTATGGAGAAAAATATTGGTGTTCTTGGGCTATAAATGAAGTAGCTGTGATTATTTAAACATCTCAGCCATTCTTAAAAACGCCCCGCTCTTCCGAATTGAAGACCAGTGCCAGTGATTTGTATTTACGCCTTATTAAAAAAACAGGTTTGTGGGAACAAGCCTCAGAGGCTTTTTCCTACAAACCACTCTACACCGTTCTTAAAGATATCCATAAAGGCCATTTCTGGAATGTTTTTCATCAAACCTTCGCGGAAACGTTCGGGATGTCCCATTCTGCCATAAATCTGTCCTGAAGCGTCTGTGATGCCTTCTATTCCGTGCACAGATCCATTTGGATTATAGGGCATATTTAGTGCTATTCTTCCTTCAAAATCTATATACTGCGTAGCGATTTGGCCATTCTCAGCCAATTCTTTAACCATAGCATCGGACGCATAAAATCGTCCTTCTCCATGAGAAAAAGGTACAATAAATTTCTTGTCCAACATACCCTTAAGCCAAGGGCTCTTATCCGACTTTACTTGCACGTGAGCAGTTTGGCTAATATGTCTTCCAATCGTATTAAACGTCATAGTGGCAGAGCTATCATCTAAATCACGTATTTGCCCATAAGGAAGTAAACCCGATTTTACCAGTGCTTGAAAACCGTTACAAATACCAAGTATAAGTCCACCCCGTTTAAGCAGTGCATGAACAGCCTCCTTTATCTCGGGATTTTTAAGTACCGATACGATATATTTTGCAGATCCATCCGGCTCATCACCAGCAGAAAATCCGCCGGGTATCATCATAATTTGAGCTGCACTTATTTCACTTATAAATGCAGTAATAGACTCTTGAATTGCTTTCTCATTGTAATTTCTAAATAACGCCGTGTGCACTTCTGCTCCTGCATCTGCAAATACATGCTCTGTCTCATACTCACAGTTTGTCCCCGGAAAAATGGGAATAAAGACACGTGGTGTTTGAACCGCATCAGGCTTACTAATCGTTGTCGTTGTTGAGAGTGCCTTTGCTACTTCTGTAGCTTGTACATTTTTTGATTTTGCAGGAAAAATAGGCTCTAAGGTTTGCTCCCATGCCATACTCAGCTCAGCTAGATCGAAATGAATGTCATTCATGCTTAAGTGATTCCCACCCGTTTTACCCAATAACGTATATTCCGATAATTCTACTTTTGATTCTAAAATCAAACTACCCAAAAGCGGTATAAAACAATCGTTATGATATTGTATTACTGCTCCTATGCCATTACCTACTGCCATTTTAAATAGTGCAGCGGCAAGACCACCGTCTTTGACGGTTTGTGCTGAGATAATATCGCCTTTTACAATACGCTGATGATGTCCGTATACATTGCATTTAATTGAGTGTAATTGGGACCACCATTAGCATTAGGCACATGCTCAGCTAAGTACAGGTAACTTCCTTCCGATTTTATTTCAGGTGAAATAATATTTTTAAGCTCACCCACCGCACAGGCAAACGAAATAAGTGTAGGCGGCACATGTAGATTTTCAAATGAACCGCTCATAGAGTCTTTACCGCCGATAGCCGCAGTTTCAAATTCTAGTTGAGCTTCAAGTGCGCCCAATAAAGCTTGTAATGGTTTGCCCCATTTTACTGCGTCTGCACCCAGCTTTTCAAAATACTCCTGAAAACTTAATCTTGCATTTTTATGATTTCCACCGCTAGCTACTAGTTTCGCTAAAGATTCTACCACTGCATAACCTCCCATTAAAAATGGATTTTTATTTGCCAAATCTACTGAGAAACCCCAAGTAGAAATAGCCACTGTTGTGGTAGATTTATGGAGTACAGGTATGGTATTCACACTCGCAAGTGAAGGCGTTTTCAGATTCTTACCCCCTAATGGCATGAGGACTGTAGTTCTGCCTACATGAGAATCAAAATTCTCGATAAGTCCTTTTTGCGAAGCTACGTTAAGTTTCCCTAATTCCTTTTTAAATTGCTCAAGAGTGAGTGGTGTCGTGTTCTTCTTTTCCTCGTTAACATCGCAAAATGCTGTGGCATTCATGCTTTTTTGTGTTCCTGCAGTATCTAAAAAAGTACGATCAAGATCTACAATCATCTCTCCGCGCCAGTATACTTGCATTCTACCGCTATCTGTAACTTCTGCTACTTCAACAGCTAATAAATTTTCTTGAGAAGCGTGCTCAATAAAAGCGGCTACATCTTTAGCCTCAACAACCACTGCCATACGTTCTTGCGACTCTGATATGGCTAACTCCGTTCCATTTAGCCCGGCGTATTTCGTTGGAAGTTTATCTAAATTTATGTGTAAACTGTCTGCTATCTCGCCTATGGCTACCGAAACCCCACCTGCTCCAAAATCATTACATTTTTTAATTAGTCGCGTTACTTCGGGCTTACGAAATAGTCTTTGTATTTTTCTTTCTTCTACTGCATCCCCTTTTTGTACCTCTGCACTTAGTGTATTTATCGATGTTTCGTCTTGTACTTTACTACTACCAGAAGCTCCGCCTACACCATCTCTGCCGGTTTTACCTCCAACCATAATTACTCTATCTCCTGGCAGCGGCGCCTCTCTGCGCACCCAATTTTTAGGAACTGCACCTGCTACATAGCCCACTTCCATGCGTTTGGCTTTGTATCCTGGGTCATATATCTCCGCTACTTGCGAAGTGGCTAGTCCTATTTGATTTCCGTAGGATGAATACCCTTTAGCTGCAGATTTGGTAATTTTCTTTTGAGGTAATTTCCCTTCTAAGGTGTCTTCTATGCGTTCCAATGGATTAGCTGCTCCGGTAACCCGCATTGCTTGGTAAACAAAAGCTCTTCCGCTCAATGGATCACGAATAGCACCACCTACACAAGTAGATGCCCCACCAAATGGTTCTATCTCAGTTGGGTGATTATGTGTTTCGTTTTTGAAAAGCAAGTACCAATCTTGTTTTTCTCCTTCTACATCTACCTCTATTTCTATGGTACATGCATTTATCTCATCGGTAATAACTAAGTCATTCAGCTTTCCATTTGCTCTTAAATATTTAGCAGCAATAGTGCCAATATCCATTAGTGAAATAGGTTTATGCTCTCTCCCAAGTTCTTTACGAAGGTTTAAGTAGCGTTCAAAAACTTCCTCTAACTTTTGGGCAAAATTTCCCTGGAATTGGATGTCTTTTAATTCGGTTAAAAAAGTCGTATGACGGCAATGATCGCTCCAATAGGTATCCAACACTTTAAGTTCAGTTTCGGTTGGATTTCTATTTTCTTGAATGAAGTAGTCTTGAATAAATTTTAAATCATCTAGGTCAAACGAAAAACTCCATTCTTTATGAAATTGAAGAAGAGAAACTTCGTTTAGTTCGGTAAACCCATGAATAGTTGGCACTTCTGTAGGAAGAGGTACACTTGGTTTTTCGATGAGTAGTAAATCCTTTTCTTGTGAGTCTACATGATTAATAAGGTAATCTTTCACCTTATCCATATCTGTAGGACTTAGTTTGTCAAATACAAATAGTTTACCCGTACGAATAGAAGGCTTATAACCTACAACCAGTTGTATTGCTTGCTCAGCAGAGTCTGCGCGTTGGTCATATTGTCCGGGCAAGTATTCCATGGCAAACCAGGAGCTGTCCTCTGTTGCAGGATTAGATGTATGCACCGTGTCTGCCACTGCATCCAATAACACCGTTTGTAGTTTCCCCCAAGACTCTTGCTCAGCTCCAAATACGTCGTAGATAACGTAAAGTTTAAGACGCGTGAGCGCTGTAAATTCTTGAAGTTCGGCAAGTACTTTTTGAGACTCGACATCAAACGCGGATTTCTTTTCTACGAAAATTCTTTGATTCATGCGTGCAGATAAATGAAGGGCAAAGTTAAACCCACATTCTAAGCCTTCATTGTAATTGAATGGAATGTTGAGAAAAATAGAACAATATAGAAATAGGTATTATAGTAACCTTAATTTTTGCTTAAAATCTGCATCTTTGCATCCTGAAATTGTTAGATTCAATAACCTTTCCTTCTGACCTTAGAAAGCTCAGCAAGAACCAATTAACAGCACTTTGCTCAGAAATTCGTGCTTTTTTTATTGAGAATATTTTGAAAAACGGAGGTCATTTTAGTGCTAATTTAGGTGTAGTTGAACTAACCGTCGCTCTGCACTATGTATATGACTTCTCTCACGACAAGTTAGTATGGGACGTAGGACACCAAGCTTACATCCATAAACTGCTGACGGGTCGCAAAGGCGAATTTGATAGTATTCGAAAACACAACGGATTGAGTGGTTTCCCTAAAATAGATGAAAGTGTATTCGATCATTTTGGTACAGGACATTCTTCTACTTCTATCTCTGCCGTCATGGGAATGGCCGAAGCCTCACTTTTAGATGGCAAGCTTACAAAGCACATCGCTATTATTGGAGACGGCTCTCTTACAGGAGGAATGGCCTTTGAAGCCTTAAACAATCTCGGGGTGAGCAAAGCCAATGTTTTGGTCGTTATTAATGATAACCAAATGGGAATTGACCCCAATCTCGGGGCTATTAATACGCATTTGGGCGAAATAGAATTTAGCCAACAAAATCTTTTTCAAAATTTAGGATTACCTTACAGTGGACCACTTGACGGACATGATGTAGTGGCCTTAGTAGACTTTTTGGAACAACAAAAAGACAATAAAACACCCCATGTATTGCATCTAAAAACCATCAAAGGTAAAGGATACGAGCCGGCAGAAAAAGCCCAAACAGATTGGCATAGTGTGAATTACGTAAAAATAAATCCACTTCAACCTGCTACTAATGAGGCTAAACCACTCAAGTTTCAAGATGTGTTTGGACATACGTTGCTCGAGCTAGCAAAGATGGACGATCGGGTGGTGGGTATAACTCCTGCAATGCCGAGTGGCAGTTCTATGAAAATAATGATGGAGGCCATGCCCCACAGGGTATTTGATGTAGGTATCGCAGAACAACACGCAGTCACTTTTGCTGCCGGTCTTGCCTTGCAAGGCAAGCGGCCATTTTGTAATATTTACTCGTCTTTTGCTCAACGTGCGTACGACCAAATAATACATGATGTAGCCTTACAAAAAATTCCTGTCATCTTTTGCTTGGATAGAGCAGGAATCGTGGGCGCTGACGGACCAACACATCATGGCACATTTGATTTGGCATTTTTAAATGCAATTCCAAATCTTATCATACTCTCGCCAATGGACGAACACGAGCTGCGCAATATGATGTATTGGGCCCTCGATTACACGAAGGGACCTGTGGTAATTCGTTATCCAAGAGGTAACGGGAGTTTTATCGATTATCAAAACGAAATTCAACCCTTTCAATTGGGGACATCACGTACCTTAACTTCAGGCAATAAGCTAGCTATAATTTCCATTGGAGAAATTGGAGTTGAAGTTCAACAAGCAATTGAACTTAATAATCTTCAAACGGAGATTACGCATGTAGATGCCCGGTGTATGAAACCCTTAGATTCAAACACTTTCAAGACGCTATTTGATTCGTTTGACAAGATAATCACAATTGAAGAATCATGCCTTCTAGGCGGATTTGGACAACAACTTAAAGCTATGGCTCAAGACCATTCATACAAAGGCGATATTATCTCATTAGGCTTGCCTGATGGGTTTGTGGAGCACGGAGAAATAGAAGAACTTAGAGCTCAATATGGACTAGATGCCCATAGTATTGGACTGCTAATTCGCGACTACGGTAAGTCTGCGAGACAATAAAAAATAGTTTTATTTGTTTATTTATGCATACATGAAAGTAACTAGCATATTATTTTTCGTAGCATTCCTATTCGTTCCTTTTCTGGTAAAGGCACAAGAAAATAAAAATGAATTAGGCGTTAGTTTATTTTCGTTACAAGCATACGGTCCAGGTGATTACCTCTACGATCTTGGACTTGGAGGCTATATTAACCCCATAAACAGTGTTATTTACAAACGAAAAATAAATGAAGCGTTAAAGCTTAGAGGAATAGCAACCGCTGAAATAAATGCCAGTTCTTTTCCTGATTACAGAGACGAATGCAATGACTGTAGCACTTTTACACATACTGCAGTTACTTCAGGAGTAAGTTTAGGGGCGGAAACAGGAAGATCTTTTGGAAAATTTGGAGGATACGGCTACACCGATTTGTTCTACCAATTCAAATACGAAACTAGAGACTATGTAAGTGGTTGGGGCCTTTCTTCTTATAATTACCAGCAAGAAATACAAAGTTTGGGATTGCGTATTGGGTTTGGGCTCGAATATCATTTTACGGAGAAACTTTCACTTGCGGTAGAACCTTCATTAGCGCTAAGTAAGCTTCAAACCACTGGAAAAGGCTATGACAATAATACCAGAGTTGAGTGGAATAAAGACAAAAGCAATGAGCTAAATTTTAGAGGAATAAATATTTTTTCACTGAACGTATCATTCTAGAACAAATTGGTTTTCGTGGTTCTGTTTGTTGCTGTCACAAACACACCGGTTTTGTTAACTACATCAAAGATTCAGACAAAACCGACAATCTGATAGAGGGGATTAAATCTTTAGTCTTCAATTGTCGCCACCATCCTAAACCCAATAGTACTTTTAGGCTGGGTAGCAGGCTGCTCACTTTCTACTCGAACATCGTAACCTGTATCATTCCAACTACCACCCATTGCTACGGTATCGTCAGATACTAGTTCGGCAACATTGCCAGACATATTATAAATTCCAAATTTGTTTGGATAATATGATTCTGCTGGAGCTGTTATCGTACCTTCCATACATTGACTCATAGACATCACTTCATATTTATTTATTTCAGTATTGTAATGAATATTAGCAGCGTCATAATTTTTAAAGTTAGATAAATAAGCACCTTTAGAATTTCGCATATACTTCCCATCCCAAGGATAGTGTGTTTGCCATTCTCCCCTAGCCGCCCGTATCCATTGTTTCTTTGTCGGAACGCTAAATATAATCTTAACACTTTGATTTTTTAATGCGTAAATCTCTGTCAACCAATTAGCATAGGCCTGTGCTTGTTTTAAGGTCATTCCTACTGCAGGATATTCTGAATATGCTTTATTTTGGTAGTAGTAATCTACAAATGGTTCATTATAGGCCAATAGGGGCCGCCAAACGGTTGTATCAAGAATATTATCTCTGTACTCCTCCATTCTTCCTTCTTGTTTTAAATACATTAAGAACTCTTTCCATTGGAAGTTAGTTACCTCTGTCGCTGCAATAAAAAATTCTGGCAACGAATCTTTAATTGGATTTAGGTTATTGATTTTCATTACACCCGCTTGTACATTGGTAAACACATATCCCGCAGGCACTTTCACGTAGTGCTTGGTAAGATACTTAGAATGTTGTGGTTTCTGATTTTTGCCGAAGGCAAATAGGAAAGGCAATAACAGTAAAAAATAGAAGGTTTTTTTCATGATTAAAAAACGAATATAGCTTTTATTTATTGACATTAAACGCCCCTTCTCTTTGTAACCACCCCTTTTAGAATCGGGTTATTACATAAAGAAATACACCTACCTTTGAGCCCATTAATAACCTGAATGCAATTCGACCACAAAACCATAAACTTACAGCGTTTTCCTAAGACTGGTAATAAATCTCTGAGACCTTGGAGCGCTGCCGATGAGTTACTTCTAAAAACAGCCTTAACTTTAGGATTAGATAAAAAATCAATTGTGATTGCCCATGATACTTTTGGGGCTATGGCCGTTGCATTAAATGCGTACCGACCTCATTCGGTTATTAATCAAGCCTCACAATTAAAAGCGTTACGCAAAAACCTTGAAAACAACGGCTTAGATACCAAAGAAGTAATACACAGTAACCCCCTTAAAATACAAGCTAACAATGTAAACTTAGCTTTAGTTAAGGTCCCAAAATCTGCCGACCTTTTTCAACTGTACCTGCAACAACTGCATGCTGTATCTAGTCCTAATAGTGTTGTACTATGCGGTTTCCTAACCCGAAATTTTACCGCAAAATGGATTGAAATAGCAGAACTCTATTTTGACGATGTGTCGCAATCTCTAGCAGAGCGCAAAGCACGTCTTCTAATACTTAAATCACCTAAAAAATCCCCTGTAAAAGTGCCCTTGTTTCATTCTGTAACGAATGATTTAGGCCTTACACTCAAGCAGTATGCTGGCGTGTTTTCTTCTGGTAAGGTAGATTTAGCTACTCGTCTTTTATTGGATAATATGCCTGAGTTTCTGAACGATCACAAAATCCTAGATTTGGCCTGTGGCAATGGTGTAATAGCTACCTACGTAAGAAAACAAGCACCACGGTCCTTAATTAGCGTATTAGACGATAATTTTTTAGCGATTGCATCCGCAAAGCTAAACTTAGGCAAGGATGACGTAACCTATCATTGGTCTGATACAGTAAACGCTTGCCGAAACGAGAAATTTGATTTTATCTTTTGCAATCCTCCATTTCATTTTGAATATGAAAATACCATTGAGATTTCTCTAAAACTTTTCAGCGAAGCTGCTAGTGCACTTAAGGTAAATGGTTCCTTTTATATTGTGGCTAACACACACCTTAACTATACCACGCATCTGGCCAAGTTATTTACGGAAGTGATTCAATTATCCGAAAATGGTAAATATGAGATCTTAGTTTGTAAAAAATAATATCGGATTGTGATTATTTATGGGATATCCGATATATTTGTGGGGTGGAATGGGAGATACATAAACAAGACTTGACAAAGGTGCAAGTGCACCTTGATCGACTTTCAACTAAAAAAAAACAACTAGACCTTTATAGACCGCTGCGCGCAGACGCATTGTCTCGATTACGAAATGAACTTGCTATAGAATGGACGTATAATTCGAATAGTATCGAAGGAAACACCCTTACACTTGCTGAAACCAGAATCGTAATAGAAGATGGAATAACCGTTGGAGGAAAATCTCTACGAGAGCACTTTGAGGTGGTAAATCACAAAGAGGCTATACATAAAGTTGAAGACCTGGTTTCCGATAACTTTACATTTACAACTGCTACTATATGTGACATCCATTACCTCTTATTAAAAAACATCATGCCCGAATACGCCGGTCGCTACAGGACTATGGGTGTGCGCATAGCGGGTGCTAATTTTAGACCACCCAACATGCTAAAAGTACCCGACTTGATGGATGAGTTACTATTGGGCTTTAACGCACAAATTGCTAGTTTCCATCCTGTGGTACTAGCTACTTTATTTCACCATAAATTTGTTTGGATACATCCATTTGCAGACGGAAATGGACGAACTATACGATTGATGTACAATCTATTTCTGATGAGCATGGGTTATCCTCCGGCTATTATTCTGACGGCAGACCGTAAAAAGTATTATGCCGCACTAAACGACGCAAACAATGGAGAATATGGTAAATTACTATTGATGATGTGTCAAGCTGCTGAACGCAGTTTGGACATATACCTGAGTAATATTGAAAACTATGCAGATGACTATAAACCTATTAGCTCTATTGTAGAAGAAAATTCAGTCCCTTACGGGCAAGAATATGTGAGTCTTTTAGCTCGTAGAGGACTCATAGATGCATATAAAGAAGGTAGAAACTGGTATACTACGGCTAATGCAGTGTTGGAATATGCCAACAAGAAAAAGAGAGACAAGGCATAGCCGAAGTCTCTCTTTAAATTATGTTTCGTTTGTATATTTTTTATAAATCTTTAGCTTGCGCTACAAGTTCTGCTAAGTCTAAGACTTCTAGTTGACCTTCCATATTTGCATGCTTTACGCCATCGCCCATCATCGTTGTGCAGAATGGACAGTTTGCAGATATTATACTAGCACCCGTAGCGATAGCTTCTTGGGTTCTTTCGATATTTATTTCTTTTGTACCTGACTCCGCTTCTTTAAACATTTGCGCACCGCCTGCGCCACAGCATAATCCGTTTTTACGGCAACGCTTCATTTCTACGAGTTCTGCATCCATAGCTTCTAGGATTCTTCGTGGAGCGTCATACACTCCATTGGCCCGACCCAAATAGCAACTATCGTGGTACGTTATTTTTTTACCTTTAAATGGATCTGCACCGAAGGTGAGTTTTCCTTCGTCAATAAGTTCTTGCAATAATTGCGTATGATGAATCACTTCATATGTACCACCTAAACTAGGGTACTCATTTTTGATAGTATTAAAGCAATGTGGGCATGTGGTCACTATTTTAGTAATCTCATAGGCATTAAGTGTAGCAATGTTTGCCATCGCTTGCATTTGAAAAAGAAACTCATTACCCGCACGTTTTGCCGGGTCGCCAGTACAGCTTTCTTCGGTTCCTAGTATGGCATATTTTATTCCAACATTGTTTAATATTTTGACAAATGCTTTTGTTATTTTTTGGGCTCTTTCGTCAAAACTTCCTGCGCAACCCACCCAAAACAAAACATCTGGTTTTTCTCCTTTTGCGGTTAATTCTGCTACTGTTGGTACATGTAATGTTTCACTCATTTCGGGTTGCAATTTATATTTTTTTACGTGACTAGTAATTGTATTCTGATTCTGTTTTACCTTTTTTATTGGGCTTATTGATTTTATACGTCAGGGTTCCCATTACATAACGTTGTATGGCATTACTTTGACTTTGCGTAAACCCATTGTTACTCCACCATCTCCAAAGATTCTGATTTTTATCCAAAATATCGTATGCCTTTGCACCAATGCTCCATTTTTGAGCTTTATCTATAAAGAAGGAAATTTCTGAACTTAATATCGGTATACTCTTCGCTCCCACTGCATTGTTTGCTCCATATATTTCCAAATACAATGACGTACTCCACTCTAATCGTTCCATAGGAGTCAGAACAAATTCTGCATCAATTTCGTGATAGAAATAGCCATTATTGCTTACGCCTCCGATACTTCCAGTTTGTCTATTCACCATATAATTCGCATCTAAACTCCACATATCAAACTCATTAAACTGTATCCTCGGTCCTATGGATGTAGTATGATTTAAACTTCTTATCTCGATAGAATTTTGAATAAAATAAGCTTGCCCAAAGTTGTAGTCAACGTCTAAACCTACAGTCGCTTTTATTACTTTAATGGGCCAAGTAACACCCGCTGATTGATTTGAATAAACTCTATTCTTAAAATTGAGAACACTAGATACGGCATAATTCTGTGGTGTTATTTCATTGCTATTGATTACGGGATTTATGCTCAACGAATTCCACCCGTTAAAAAAGATTGTTTTACCTAAACCCAAAATACGCTGATAACGATAATTAGACGAATAGTTCATAGAATTTTGCAACTTGATATTTCCAACCGTGGTTTTATAGGGATTTGTGTTATCAGTCACAGGCAATATTTGACTAATGTCGGGTCTATTCAAATTAGCATGAAGATTTAAGGAGAAATCATATTTATGTGCTTTTGCAGATTTTAAAAACATGTACGGAATGAAATAAAACTGCTGGAACGAGTATGCATTTGCTTGATCCGTAGTAAAACTTCTATTTTCAACAACTTGATTTAGTTCTGGAATCACATACAAGGTAGTAAACGAATCTAGCTTGTAACTTATATGTATATAATATTCTAAGTTTTGTGATTTTACGATACCTTGAGGACTATTATTAAGCAACTTTTCTTGCGACGCTGGCAACCACGAAAAATTATGATTGTACTCACTCATCATCCAATTTACACCTGGTTTTATGGTCCATTTGGTGTTTAATTGAAACTGGTACATTGCAGTGGTAGCTATTGTATTCTCAGATGAGGTAAGTTCTTTACGAAGTGAATCAGGCTCATTCGTTGGAAAATCAAGTAAATAGGGTGATGTATTAAAAAAACTGCTCGCATTATTTCCACTTTGTGAGGCACCGTAATACAACGATGCTAGCAGCATATTCCCCGTTTTCTTGCTGCTTTTTTTCGTCCAATGAATTTTAGAAATTAATTTTTCATTGCCAAGATCTTTCACATTTCTCGTTACTCCAGTATTAAGTACCCGCCTTACGCTATCCATGTTCAATGTAAGCGAGCCGTCAAAATTTTGTCCCACTTCCGTACTGAGTTGTGCTCTAAAGACAAACCTATTCAAAGTATCTGGCTCATACTCTGTTTTAATGTTCAATTGGTGATTTTCTTTATCTCCATTCCCCAGTTCTACTCTGTCGGAGAACAAGTTATTGTTGGTAAGATACAACTCAGAATTGGTCGAACTTTCACTTATGTTATGTTCATTGGTAATGACGTAGGCTACATCGGTTTTCATGCCTTTAATCGGTTCAAGGTGCAAATTAGCTCCTGCACCCTC
>Ga0102864_1000084_pt1 | contig 23650 bp, 20 predicted proteins | sample Colrivmet1449B02_FD_84976 | JGI IMG/M metagenome (GOLD analysis project Ga0102864, IMG submission 84976) | Estuarine microbial communities from the Columbia River estuary - metaG 1449B-02 | ecosystem: Environmental > Aquatic > Marine > Intertidal zone > Estuary | place: USA: Columbia River...
GGTCCACAAGGTGCTCTTGGTCCACAAGGTGCTCTCGGTCCTCAAGGTGCTTTTGGTCCTCAAGGTGCACAAGGACACCAAGGTGCACAAGGACACCAAGGTGCTCTCGGTCCACAAGGTGCTCTTGGTCCACAAGGTGCTTTTGGTCCACAAGGTGCTTTTGGTCCACAAGGTGCACAAGGACACCAAGGGTTCCAAGGACACCAAGGGTTCCAAGGACATCAAGGGTTCCAAGGACATCAAGGGTTCCAAGGACACCAAGGTGCCACTGGTCCTCAAGGTGCTCTTGGTCCAATTGGAAACCAAGGTCCAATTGGAAACCAAGGTCCAACTGGAAACCAAGGTGCCACTGGTCCACAAGGTGCTCAAGGACGTCAAGGTTTCCAAGGGCATCAAGGTTCTACTGGTCCAACTGGAAACCAAGGTCCAACTGGTCCACAAGGGTTGGCTTCTTCGACAGATGTATTTGCAAATAGACTAAGCGTTGGCACTCAAGCCCATGGTGTACAGGGTGAAATTCGCGCAACGAATAATATTACTGCATACTATTCATCAGATAAACGACTCAAGGAAAACATTCGCCGCATTCAAAATGCTCTTGAACTTATCAAGGCTATTGACGGTGTTCGCTACGATTGGACTGATGATTATATCAAGGAACACGGCGGTGAAGATGGATACTTTATTCGTAAGCAAGATGTTGGTTTGATCGCGCAAGACCTTCAAAAAGTCTTGCCAGAAATTGTTGTTGAGCGTCCAGACGGATATCTTGCTGTTAAATACGAAAGAGTCGTTGCGTTGCTTCTTGAAGCACTCAAAGAACTTGATGCAAAAGTTGATGCATTAATCCAGACGAGAAGATAAAATGCCATATGCAGAGTTAACAGTAGATCAAGGCGCGACATTTGAATCGAATATCGATCTCGTCGACGACGATGGAGTAGCAATCAATGTTGCTGGTTACATATTTTCAGGTCAGATCAGAAAGTCTTATTATTCTTTAAATCCTACTGCCAATCTAACAATTACGGTTGTAAATTCAGCCAACGGGAATGTAAATATTACCCTAAATGCTGCTACAACAACGAATATTAAGGCAGGTCGATATCTATACGACGTTAAAATGAAGGATACTGCAAATGTGGTAACACGTATTGTAGAAGGTATTATAACTGTAACTCCGCAGGTTACTAAATAATGAAGATTACCGTTTCAAACAAGAATAAAGTCGGTCGAGTAACTTTTAATAAAATCGCTCAAGTTGGTTCAATTGGACTCAATCAAGTGAGTGACGTGACTGTTACGGGTCAGGCAGAAGGCGACGTTTTAGTTTATCAGTCAAATACATCAACTTATGTAGTGAAATCTCTACCAAAAGTTGATGGAGGAACATATTAATGTCAACACTAGTTCAAATTAAAAGATCAACTGCGAATACGACTCCAGGTTCATTACTTGAAGGCGAATTAGCGTATTCCTATGTAAGTAACGTTATGTTCATTGGCGACACTGCCAATGGAGTAATGAATATTGGTGGGCAATACTACACCAATCTGATTGACAATGCCTCTGCTGCAAATGGTGCAAGCACCTTTATGCGTCGTTACGCAAATGGTAGAGTTCAACTTGCGCAAGGCGACATTTTAGTCGCACCAACTGCAAACTCTCATATTGCAACTAAAGAATACGTTGACACTGTTGCTCTTGGTAGCGTTGCTCTTGATAATCTAACAGACGTAACAGTTGTTGGTGTTGCAGCTGATCAAAACAATAGACTTCTTATTGGTCAGGCAAATGGTCAATACGTTACAACTGGCGTAAGCGGAAATGTATCTCTTTCAAATACTGGCGTCTTCACGATTGGTGCTGATCAAGTTACCAATGCAATGCTCGTCAATGATGCAGTCACTGTCACGGCTGGTGCTGGTCTTGCTGGCGGTGGTTCAGTTGCTCTTGGCAGCACAATCACACTCGATGTTGTTGCTGGTGATGGTATCGCTAATACTGGAGATGTGATTGCTGTTGATTCAACGGTTGTACGCACTAGCGGTACTCAAACGATCAATGGTAATAAAACTTTCGCAAATACCATCAATTTTGATCAAGGTATTAATGTAACTGGTAACATTTATTTAAATGGTAACACAACATTCATTAATGTTGCGACGTTGAATGTTACTGACCCATTAATTTATCTTGGATCAAATAATACGATTAATGACACAGTTGATATTGGATTCGTTGCATCTAAAAATAGTGGTGCATTAGTAACACATACTGGTCTTGCTCGAGATGCTTCCGACGCCACTTGGTATTTGTTCGATAACTTACCAGATCCAGGTCACGAAAGCAACATTATTGATTTTGCAAATACAACATATGCTCTATTGCGTGCTAATCTAGACGCGCAATCTGCAAATGTTAACGCACTAACAGTTGACAACTCATTGCTTGTAACTGGCGACGCAACTGCGAATACTATTAAACTAACTCAAAATGCTATCAAGAATTCTGATGGCAATACGCTAATTCACTTTAATGGTGCTAATGTTCGTTTACCAAATACCAGTGGTGCGCTTGACGTTTACAGCGGTGAACTTCGTGTACAAGGAACAACATTCGTACAAGCAACAGGCGCGAACGTTCAAGTTCTTGGAGACTTGACAGTAAGTGGTGGTGACATTCTTTCAACTGCCACAGCAAATCTCTTAAACACAACATCTACCACAATTAATTTTGGTGGTGGTGCATCCACAATCAAGGTTGGTGCCTCTGGTAGTACAACAACATTTGCTGGAGATGTGAATGTTGATGGTGGAGATTTGAGTGGTCCATCATCATTTAATCTCTTGAACATCACTACTGATATTATTAACTTCGGTGGCGTTGCGAATACAATTAATATTGGTCATGCCCTTGGTGGTAGCACTGTTAATGTTAAGAGTAATCTTGTTACAGCTAACTTTAGTGCAACATCTGCAAACATTGGATCACTAACACTAACAACGCCGCTTGGTGTTGGTTCTGGTGGTACTGGTAAGGCAACGTTGACGTCTAACGGCGTGTTTTATGCAAATACGACATCAAGTTTTGCGTTTGCAACAGGTACAGAGGGGCAAATCCTTCAAATTTCTTCAGGAGTTCCAACATTTGCTACACTAGATGGTGGCTCCTTCTAATAGGAGTGTGTTATGAATGATCAACAATTTGTTAATGAATATATTCGGGTTTTAAATGAGACATTAAGCGAGGCATTCAACAAAAACCTTGTAATGCAAGCACAGTTGGCTGTCTCTAAGAAAGTTGGAGATAAAACTGCAGAGTTGGAAGCAAAACTACAAAATTTGACTAATTTGTCTTCAGACAATAATGCTTTGCAATCTCAGATTGGTGCACTTACATCGCAACTGGAGCAAACAAGATCTAGTTTAGAACAGAGAACATCTCATACAGAAACATTTAAACGCGATCTTGTTGATGCCAGAAATCAACTTAAAAATGCACTTGACAATCTAGAAAAAGAAAGATTATCTCATAATGCCAAGGTTGACTCGCTAAACGTTGAAATTGAATCACTGAAGAAAGAAGTAGAGGAGCTGAAATCCAAAAAGAAGAAGAATGGAAAGGTTCTAAATACTTTAGAAAATTCAATTTACGTTAGCAATGACACCTTTTAATGGCAACAACAATACGACTTAAAAAATCTGGCGCAACTGGAAATGTGCCATCAAACACTGAACTTGAGTTCGGTGAACTTGCGCTCAACTACGCAGATGGTGTCCTGTACTATAAAAATAATACGGGTACTGTTTCTCAAATCTCTGGTAGTTCAGCAAACACATTTGAAACAATCAATGCAAATGGCACTCTATTAATTCCAGACTCAAATACTGATATTCTTTCAGTTGGATCTGGTCAAGGTATTCATATTACTGCAAACTCTTTAACTGACACATTATCAATTGGTGTTAGATTTAATGACACAGTCACCAGTAATTCAGTAGAAACTGCAGCAACTGCAAATTCAGTAAAAATTGCATATAATCAAGCATCATTAGCATATGCAAAAGCAAATGCTCCAATCACAGTCAAAGAAATTTATGCAAGCAATTCTAATGTTGTAAACACGTTTGCAAATATCAGCACAATTCAATTCGATGCTGATTCTGGTATGGCAGTCGTTGATGAAGGAAACAACGCTGTCACAATTCAACTTAACAGTACATTTAAAACTTGGAATATTAATGGTGGTCCAGGGCTTGTTGCATTTGGATTAGACACTGTTAACTTTGTTTCTGCCAATGGTATCAGTCTTTCTGCGAATAATCTAAGTTCTCCAAAGAGATTTACTATCGATGCACCAGAACTAGCAAATGCTTATGATAAAGCAAATAGTGCATCCAGTCTGGCAGAATCTGCTATTGCTGAAGCAGAAGATGCGGCAAATACGGTACAAGTTCTTAAGAATAATAGCGTAGTTGCATCTAGATCAAATCTAAATTTCAAGGACACTGCTACGATTAATGTCTCTGCAACTTCTGTCACTGGAAAAGTTAATCTAGAATTCTCTGTCAATACAACTGGCTCTGGTATTGTAACCGCACAACAAACTGCGCAAAATGCATACGCTCAAGCCAATCTTGCATATACTGCAGCAAATAATTCAAATCTTCTTTCAGGTGGTTTGATCAGCGGATCACTTAATATTAGCGGTGATTTGAATGTTACGAGTGGTAACATTTATCTATCTGGTAACACAACCTTCATCAACGTAGCAACATTCGTTGTTGATGATGCGTTAATTTATCTTGGTGCAAATAATACAATTAACGACACAGTTGATCTTGGATTTGTTGCTGCAAAAAATAATGGTCCGCAAACAACACATACTGGTCTTGCTCGCGATGCTTCCGATGGCAATTGGTACTTGTTTGACAATTTACCAGACGCAGGGCATCAATCAAATATTATTGATTTTGCTAATACCTCTCTTGCAACTCTTGTTGCTAACGTTGAAGCGAATACACTCACAGTTGTAAATGGCGTCACTGGCAACGTCAATTTTGATTCTGGAACATTGTTTGTCGATACTGTTAATGATAGAGTTGGGTTGAACACAAATAATCCTACTACTACGTTGCACATAAAAGTTGATAATGCTAAAGGAATAAGAATTGATGCAAATGCAGGACATCCTGCACTTTGGTTCACTGAAAGCGGTGTTGATAAGTGGAGCCTCAGTTCTAATTTAAATTCTGACAGTGCTTTTGTTATAAGACAAAGCGGTATTGCAGATAGAATTGTTGTAGTTCCTGGTGGTAATACTGGTATTGGATTAACTCCAACAGAAAAATTAGATGTCAATGGTTCGACAAAAGTAAATGGATCAATTCATCTGACGAATACTGCAAGTGCAGATATTGTCTCTACAATAAGATCTGCCACACATGTTGCTGCTACAAGCAATGTTGAAGTTTCAATAGACACATTCCCATCAGCAACTTATCGTTCTGCTAAATATCTCGTGCAGATGACAATTTCTGGTGGCTATCATGTTCTTGAGTTAAATTTAATTCATGATGGTAGCACTGTGTTTATCACACAATATGGTGAACTCAAGACAAATGGTTCTCTTGGAACCTTTGATGCGAATATTAATAGCGGAAATGTTCGTCTATTATTCACTCCAACAAATAATAACACTACGGTGAAATTGCATAGAGTCGTAATTGCAGTCTAAAAATAAAAAAGAGCAAAGGGGAAAGTGAACCTGAGCCATGGCAGATAATACACCGTTTACAGTCAAAAATGGATTAAAAGTTGGCACAGTTGATGTGATCGACTCCTCAGGCAATTGGGTTGGTCCAAGCACAAACATCACAGGATTTGCAGGTTTTCAAGGAGCAACTGGTCCAAATGGACAGGCTGGTGCACCAGGAATTGCAGGTGGACCAGGAAATACACAAGGTGCTCAAGGTCCACAAGGTGCACCAGGTTCACAAGGTGCACCAGGTTTTGATGGGGTTGGTGGCAATCAAGGTGTTGCAGGATTCCAAGGATTTTCAGGTCCAAATGGGTTTCCTGGCGATCAAGGTCCACAAGGATTTACTGGTGTTCAAGGATCAACTGGATCAACAGGTGCAGAAGGATTTCAAGGAAATCAAGGCACTGCAGGTGCACCAGGTTTTGCAGGTTTTCAGGGTCCACAAGGATCAGCTGGTGCGGCAGGAGTTCAAGGATTCCAAGGAACAAATCCAGTAGGATTGCAAGGCACAGCTGGTAATCAAGGAAACCAAGGTGATGCTGGTGGTCCTGGACCTGCAGGATCTGCTGGTGCAGCTGGTCGACAAGGTGTGACTGGTCCACAGGGTGCTGCTGGTGTTCAAGGTGCAACTGGTACAGCTGGTCCGCAAGGTCCACAAGGAACACCTGGATTGGCTGGATTCCAGGGAAATCAAGGTGATGCTGGTTTGGGGGGAAATACTGGAGTTGCTGGATCTCAGGGTTCAGCAGGAGCTGCTGGATTTCAAGGAAATCAAGGAGCTGCAGGGTTTCAGGGAAGAGCAGGGTTCCAAGGAAATCAAGGAGCACAAGGCGCAACAACTGGCACAACTGGTGCGCAAGGCAATCAAGGTGCTGCTGGATTTCAAGGAAATCAAGGAGCTGTAGGTGCACAAGGAAATCAAGGCGCTGCTGGGTTCCAAGGAAATCAAAGTGCAGTTGCAGGTGCGCAGGGTCGTGTTGGGGCACAAGGAAACCAAGGTGGAGTTGGTCCACAAGGCAATCAAGGTGCAGCAGGATTTACGGGAGATGCAGGATTTCAAGGAAGACCTGGATTTCAAGGTATTGGTGGCGTTCTAGGAAATACAGGCGGCACAGGTCCAATTGGACGTAATGGGTTTCAAGGGCGTGCAGGATTCCAGGGAAATCAAGGTGGTGTTGGACCAACAGGATTTCAAGGTTTTGTTGGTAGAACAGGTGCACAAGGAAATCAAGGTGGTGCAGGTCCAACAGGATTCCAAGGATACACAGGTAGTACACCAGCATACTCTTATACATTAAGCGGTGGTGTAATTCGTGCTCCAGGTGATTTAAATTATTACTATAAAAACACTGGCGGCACTGGGTGGGATGGACAAGTATATTCAAACACTGGATACAATAGTGGTGCATTTGTCTCATTTAGAAGAAATACTGCAACAAATTATGTGATGATGGGATTGAACACCGATCCAGCAGCAGACGCAAGTTACGGATCAATCGATTATGCATGGTATCCATACTATAATGGTGGTGTGCAAATTTATGAAAATGGTACATATATCGGTGAATTTTTCGGTACTTATGATTCAAATACAAGATTTTTAATTACTTACGACAATTCATATGTTCGTTATTGGATTAATGAAGTATTGTATAGAGAAGTATCTGTTGGTTCTGGAATCACATATTACATGGACTCGAGTTTTTATTATGTTGAGACTTCTGGATTTAGCCAAGTAGGATTTGGACCAATATCAGCATTTCCTGCTCGTGGCGCAACTGGTCCAGGTGGAAACACAGGTCCAGCTGGAAATCCAGGAGGACCAGGAAACACAGGTCCAGCTGGAAATCCAGGAGGACCAGGACCAACTGGTTTTACAAGTTTCGCACCAGGTCCAGCAGGGTTTCAAGGATATCAAGGATTTCAACAAGACATACTTGACTTTCTTAGTGTTCGAGGACCCCAAGGTCCATCTGGTCCACCTGGACCACAGGGTGCTCCAGGTCCTACAGGAAACCCAGGAGGTACTGGTCCGCAGGGTACAGCTACTGGCACTCAAGGATTTCAAGGACGTCACGGTGGTGGATTTGGTACTTTAGGTTTTTATGCTAATCAAAGGGGTGCATACGGAACTGGTGGATTAACTGGTGGAACTGCAGTTGTAGTCAGCATTGTTCCTGCAGGTTCATTGTTTGCAACTGGATCTATCATTGCAGCTTACTCTGATAAGAGATTGAAAACAAATATTGCACCAATCGACAATTCAATTTCTAAATTGAATGCAATGAGTGGAATTGAATATAACTGGAATGATCTTGGAAAGAAATTTGGTTGGCAATCAGAAGCAAGAGAGGTTGGATTGCTCGCACAAGAAGTTCAAGCACAATTACCAGAAGCAGTAGATAAAATGCTTGAAGTTGATGGTGTTGATTACTATACGCTACATTATCAAAAAATTATTCCACTCGCAGTTGAAGGAATTAAAGAACAACAAACACAGATTTTTAGAATTATAGATAAAATGAAGGCGAAGGGTTTACTTGAACCAAAATTTGACAGCAATACATTTAATTACAAAGCATCAGTCTAATGGCAGCAAATAACGTTCCATTTATTGTTTTAAACGGTCTTTCTGTTGGAACAGAAAGCATTGTCGCGTCAAATGGCGTTTGGATTGGTGCAACTACAAACATTCGTGGACCTCAAGGTCCACAGGGTGCATCAGGTTCGCAAGGAAATGCTGGACCGCAAGGATTTCAAGGATTTGATGGTGCGCAAGGTGCTACTGGTGCACCTGGACCTGCAGGAGTTCCAGGCGTGCAGGGTGTGCAGGGTGCACAAGGAGCGATTGGACATCAAGGCAATCAAGGTCCACAGGGTCCACAAGGTGCACAAGGCGCTGCAGGTTTTCAGGGTTCACAAGGTTATCAAGGAATTCAAGGTTTAATTGGATTCCAGGGTCCACAAGGATCAGCTGGTGCACAAGGTGCACAAGGTCCACAGGGTCCGCAAGGAAATTCTGGTGTGGCTGGATTCCAAGGAATTCAAGGTCCACAGGGTGCAGTTGGAGAAACAGGTCCACAGGGTGTTGCAGGGTTTCAAGGTTTTGCTGGAAAATTTGGGCTTGATGGCGCACAAGGTCCACAAGGTCCACAAGGTTTTCAAGGCACAGAAGGATCACCTGGTGCTCAAGGATTCCAAGGAACTGCACCTCCAGGATTGACAGGGAATGCTGGAGTTAATGGATTTCAAGGTCCACAAGGTGCAGTTGGCGCTCAAGGAAATCAAGGAGTTGCTGGGTTCCAAGGTCCAGTGGGTGATGCTGGTGTCCAAGGTCCACAAGGGAATGTAGGTGCACAAGGTCCACAAGGTGCTCAAGGAAACCAAGGTGGTGTTGGACCTGCAGGTGCACAAGGTGCTCAAGGTAATCAAGGTCCATCAGGCGCACAAGGAAATCAAGGTGGCGTTGGCGCACAAGGCAATCAAGGTGCTCCAGGTGCTCAAGGAAATCAAGGTGGAGTTGGTAATCAAGGTCCACAAGGCAATCAAGGTCCACAAGGAAATGTCGGCGCGACTGGAGCAAGTCCAGTTGGGTTTCAAGGAAGACAAGGATTCCAAGGAAATCAAGGATCTCAAGGTCCACAAGGTGCACAGGGTGTACAAGGTGTTGCTGGTAAATCTGGATTCCAGGGTGCACAGGGCGCGCAAGGTGTTCAAGGAAACCAAGGTGGTGGTGGACCATCAGGATTTCAAGGAAATCAAGGTCCACAAGGCAATCAAGGTCCAGTGGGCAATGTCGGTACAGCAGGTGCTCAAGGTAATAATGGTCCAACTGGAAATACTGGACCGCAAGGTCCCGCAGGTGCACAAGGATTTTCAGGATTTCAAGGCAACGTTGGTAGTACTGGTAATCCTGGTGCACAAGGACCAGTAGGCAGTCCAGGTCCACAAGGTCCATCAGGAAATCCAGGTCCACAGGGTCCGCAGGGTGCTGAAGGTGCAGTTGGTGCACAAGGTCCACCAGGACCAACAGGAAATCAGGGTGGCACAGGTCCAACTGGAAATCCAGGACCAACAGGACCAACAGGTCCACAAGGTCCAGCTGGTGCACAAGGTCCACAAGGTCCACAAGGTGCTACAGCGACTAGTACTACTGTTAATAATCAAAGCATTTCTGACAATTTTTCTGTTGGAACTCAAGCAGTTGGTCCAACTGGTGAAGTTCGAGCAACTGGTAATATTGATCAAAGCGTTTCCGATCAGAGATTGAAAGGTAATGTAAATATTATTACTGATGCTGATAAAAAGTTATACACTTTAAATGGTGTGTTCTATAGAATTAATGATCTTGCAAGACAATTTGGTTATCAAGACGATTCAAGACAAGTTGGACTAATTGCACAAGAAGTGCAAAAAGTTCTTCCAGAAGTTGTCACAATTGCTCCAATTGATGCTGGACCTGGCGGACAAAGTCGAACTGGAGAAAATTACTTAACATTGCATTATGATCGAATTATTGCATTGATTGTTGAAACAATTAAAATTCAACAAAAAGAAATAGACGAATTAGAAACATTAGTGGATACGATGTAACATGGCAACAAACTCACCATTCATTGTCAAAAACGGAATTAGAGTTGGAACTGCAAACACTGTTGCAGCAAATGGTGTTTGGGTCAGTAATCCATCGTCTTATGCGGGCAATCAAGGTCTTGGTGGTTCACAAGGCGCAGCTGGTGCTCAGGGTCCACAAGGTCCACAAGGTCCAGCACCAGCTGGTGTTGATGGTTTTCAGGGAGCACAAGGCGCACAGGGTGCACAAGGTGCTGCTGGTCCACAAGGTCCACAAGGTAATCCAGGATTAACTGGAACATCACCTGTTGGTGCACAAGGAGCACCAGGAGCGCAAGGAAATCAAGGAGCTGCAGGTTCGCAAGGTCCACAAGGCTCTGCTGGTGCAACTGGTCCACAGGGAACAAATCCAATAGGAGTTTTTGGTGATGAAGGATTCCAAGGTCCACAAGGCTCTTCTGGTGCACCAGGATTTCAAGGTGCTCAAGGAAATGTAGGAGCACAAGGAAATCAAGGCGCGCAAGGATTCCAAGGTCCACAAGGTCCACAGGGTGGTGCGGGTGCACAAGGAAATCAAGGTCTTGGTGGATTAGATGGACCTCAAGGAAATCAAGGTGCTGATGGTCCACAAGGTCCACAAGGTGCAGAAGGGTTTCAAGGTCCACAAGGCTCTGCTGGTGCACCAGGATTTCAAGGCAATGTTGGTCCACAAGGTCCACAAGGTGGTGCTGGGGCACAAGGTGCACAAGGTGGAACTGGAGCAACAGGATTTACAGGCAACACTGGTGCAACTGGTGATACTGGAGCTGCAGGATTCCAAGGTGTCATAGGTCCACAAGGTGGCGCTGGACCTGCAGGATTCCAGGGAAATGTTGGAGCCGCAGGATTTCAAGGGAATGTCGGAGCTGTAGGATTCCAAGGAAATGTTGGAACAATTGGTTCTCCAGGTCCACAAGGTGCTGCAGGAAATCAAGGTGCAGCAGGGTTTCAAGGAAACACTGGTCCACAGGGTCCACAAGGCGCTCAAGGAAACCAAGGTGGAGTCGGTGCAACAGGAAACACTGGACCACAAGGCATTCAAGGACCAGCTGCAACTGCATCAGTTATCTCATATTCAGGATGGACGACAGGATCTGGCAGCTCTCCAGGATTTAATCAAAATGGTTCAACGGACGAAAACGAACGAGTAAATGCCACAGATCCGTTTGGAAATTCTGCAGTTGTTTGGGAAACTAGACCAAATGGAACTGCTGCAGATGATGGTGGCTGGAACACATCATCGTTTGCCATAGATCGCACAAAAAGATATCGTTTCTCTGTTTGGGTGAGGCGCACATCCTCAACTTCAGGTGGAACTTTTTATCTTGGTGTTTATGGTTTAGATTCTGGTGATAGTAATATTGGTGTTAAAAGAAATGATAATGGTGCGACTGAAACGAATCCATATTGGGAATGTTCTGGCACAAGTAAATTTACACAAAACGTTTGGTATCTTGTTGTTGGTCACGTTTTTCCATTTGGATCTACAGAAAATGGCGCACATCCAGAATCGGGAATCTACACTGTTGCTGGTGGCACAACAATTCAACTTGGATTAAACTTCTGTAATATTGGCGCAGATGTTCAGTGGGTTTCTGCATCTGCAGCAAGAGCATTACATAGAACATATCATTACTATTGCGCAGATAGCACAACACGATTGCAGTTTGCATATCCTCGTGTCGATCTTTGTGATGGTACTGAACCACCAATCAATGAATTAGTCGTAAAAGAAAGTCCTCTTGCAAGATATGGTCCGCAAGGTCCACAAGGAAATCAGGGTCCACAAGGATCAGCGGGAAATGTTGGACCTACAGGATTCCAAGGAAATCAAAATAATCCTGGTCCTCAAGGAAACACAGGCAATCAAGGTCCTGCAGGGTTCCAAGGAAATCAAGGCGGTGGAGGGACCACAGGTCCAACAGGTGCACCTGGACCACAAGGTGCAAGAGGAAACCAAGGTCCACAAGGTGGAGTAGGTGCAACAGGACCAACTGGTGCTACAGGAAATCCTGGACCCACTGGTCCACCAGGTTCACCTGGTCCCAATGGTCCACCAGGTCCACAAGGTCCAGCGGGATTTCAAGGACCACCTGCAATCGCAGGATTCCCAGGACCATCACCTACAGGTGCAACAGGTCCAACTGGATCCCCTGGACCCCCTGGACCCCCTGGACCACCAGGAAACTCAGGTCCTCTAGGAAGACAAGGCATTGGGCAAGGTAGTGTTAATAGAGTTGGTGGCAGATTTCATCTTACATTTAATGGTGGTGTTCAAATCTCACCATCTGGTGTTCAAGGTCAAATTCGAATGATGAGCACCTATACGCAAAATTATTCAGATGCTCGACTTAAAGAAATTATTGGATTAGTGGAAGATCCTCTAAACAAAATTAAACAATTAAGTGGCGTATATTATCATGAGAATGATCTTGCGCGCAAATACGGATATAATAGTACTGAGAGAAAAGTTGGATTAATTGCTCAAGATTTAGAAAAAGTCTTGCCAGAAGCAATTCATATTGCTCCATTTGACGCAGATGAAAACGATAATAGTGTCTCAGGTGAGCGATATCTGACTGTTAAATACGAGAGAGTTATTCCTCTATTAATTGAGTCTTTGAAAAAACAGAAAGAGCAAATTAATTATCTAAGAAGTCTGTTAATGAAACAGGCAGTTGTAACTAACAAGTGAGGTTTTTATGAAGGGTGAGTGGTGTTATTTTAAATCATATCTAAGTCCACAATTTTGTCAAAATTTAATCAATGATGCTCTTCAAATCCAAGAACAAAAAGGTGCAATCGGTCAAGGCACAGAGTCACAAATTGGCGTTGATGAATCTTATCGAAGAAGTATTGTGAGATTCATCAATAAAGGCGAGCATAATGGGCGTTATGATTACATCTTTGATTTTTTGTGGAAAACAGGACTGCTGGCAAATGATGATTTCTTCCACTTTAACATTACTAGATTGAATTTCGTACAATTTACTGAGTATAAAGACACCTATAAAGGTGAATATAAGGAACACCACGATGTGTTTTGGACAGCAGATCCTGTTTATCATAGAAAGATGTCGGCTGTTGTACAATTGAGCGATCCAAACACGTATGAAGGTGGGAATTTCGAAATTGTAGAAGGTTGCGCGAAACCACCAGTAGAAGATGTAAGAGCGCAGGGAACAATTTTATACATGCCTTCGATGTTTCGTCATCAAGTAACACCAGTGACAAAAGGGACTCGATATAGTCTTGTAGCATGGTTTGAAGGCAAGCATTGGACATAACTAAATAATAAGACGTCCAGGAGATTTAACTAAATGGCATCACCAGCATCTCGATCCGAACTTAAAGATTATTGCCTTCGAAAACTTGGTTTTCCAGTTATCGACATTAACGTCGATGATGATCAGCTTGAAGATCGAATCGATGATGCATTGCAAAAGTTCAAAGACTATCACTATGATGGCACAGAAGAAATTTATCTTGCACATCAAGTGACTGCAGGCGATATCTCAAACACCTACGTCACTCTCTCAGATAACATTAACGGAATCACTCGAGTCCTTCCTGTGAGTGCAGGATCTTTAAGTTCAACAAACTCACAAGGATTCAACATTTTTGATATTAACTATCAAATTCGCTTAAATGATTTCTATAATCTATTGTCAAGTTCATACACTTACTATGTGATTGCTCGTGAACATCTTTCGATGCTTGACCTCATTGTAACTGGTGAAGTGCCATTCTCTTACAATAAGAAAGTAAATCAGGTTAAGATCTTTATGGATTGGACAGGTCGCGTAAGTGCAGGAGACTATATTGTTTTCCAAGCATCAAGAATTGTCGATCCAGATACTTACTCAAAAGTTTTCAATGACTCATTCCTAAAAACATACACAACTGCATTGTTTAAGATGCAGTGGGGTAATAATTTATCAAAGTATACAAACTATACTCTTCCAGGTGGTTTGGTCGTCAATGGTGAGAAGATCTATAATGATGCTGTCGCTGAAGTTGAATTATTGCACACAAAACTTAGAGAAGAATACGAATTGCCACCACAAATGTTAGTGGGGTGATAAATGGGCACTTCAGTCTATTTCAATAATCAAAACGCATCTCGTGAACAAATCCTCATTGAGGATATGGTTATCGAATCAATTCGAAATCATGGCATCGATGTGTTTTATCTTCCAAGAGATTCTAGATCATCTTTTGATGAATTATTTGGTGATGATCCAGTTAAGTCATACACTAGTGCATATAAAATGGAAATGTACCTTGAGTCATTTCAAGACTTCGAAGGCAATCAAGAGTTTTTCTCAAAGTTTGGTCTTGAGATTCAAAAGTCAGCACGCATTGCAGTTGCGCGAAGAACATTTGAAAGATATATTCCAACGGCACTACGCAACACTCCAAAGGAAGGAGATTTAATTTTTCTTCCAGTTCAAAATAAACTTCTAGAAATTAGACGTGTTGAAGAAGAAAAGAATTTCTTCCAAGCAGGTAAAATTGCGCCATACATGTTTGGACTAAACATTGAGACATTTAAGTATAGTGGCGAATACTTTGACACAGGATTTGCAGAAATTGATATCATTGCAGATAACAATGCATACAATATTGAGTTTACAATGACTGCAGGTGGCAGCGGAACATTTGATTTAAATGAAGTTGTCTATCAAGGTGCATCTGTTGCCGCAGCAACAGCAAGAGGATATGTTGTCTCTTGGGACAAACCTACACGATTGCTTAAAATTAGAAATATTAAAGGTGAGTTTGCTGCTGGCACAATTGCAAAAGGTGCAAGTTCTGGAGCGCAGTGGACGGTCACTAGTGGTGACATTCAAGAAGATTCTAGCAACACATATGATGACAATGTTCGCATTGAAACAGAAGCAGATAATATTCTTGACTTCTCTGAGACAAATCCATTCGGTGAAGTCTAATGCTATCAAACATACACTTCTATCACAGAATTATTCGCAAACTTGTTGTTGGGTTCGGAACTCTATTCAATAACATACAGTTGAGAAAATATAATAAAGCTGGAACAGTGGAGATTGAAAGAATCGTCGTTCCGCTTTCTTATGCTTCTAAAGAAAAATTTTATGCTCGTCTAGCACAAGACCCTACCCTTGCAAAAGAAACACAACTCAATCTACCTAGAATGTCTTTTGATTTGACATCAATTGACTATGACCCAATTCGAAAACAAAGTCCATACAATTTGCAGTTTGCTCCTGGCGACGATGGTAATACAATTCGCACAGTACAAATCACACCATATAATTTTACATTTACGTTGTACATATATGTGCGAAATACAGAAGATGGAACTCAAATCATTGAACAAATTTTACCATACTTTAAACCAGACTACACAGTAAAGATGGATCTTGTTGGTTTGCCAACACTTAAAACAGATGTGCCAATTATTCTAGAGTCTATTAACTATGATGTTAATTCTACTGGACCGTCTGAAGAATTAAGAACACTCGTTTGGACATTAACATTTACAATGAAAGCGTGGATGTATGGTCCAATCACATCAAATGCTAAAATTATCCGCGAATCAACTGCTAATACATTTGACAGTTCTTATTATGGTACAAATGAGAGAAAAATATTCTTGAGCAATGGAAGTGGTGATTATAAAAATGGCGAGTTAGTCTATGATGGCAGAAGCGAAATTAGCGCAAATGCCACAGCATTCGTAAAAAACTGGAACAATACTTCCAATCAAATCGTTGTGACAGATGTCAGCGGTGTATTTGCAGTCAATTCATATATGCGTGGAGCTGTCTCAAATACATCATATCGTATCTCGTCATTCGACGTTAGCGACAACCAAATTATGAATTTAAGTGTTTCGCCTGATCCAAGCAGTGCAAATATTAATACAGCATTTGGATTTGACGAAACAATTGAATATTATCCGAATATTACATGAGCGAAACAGATAAAAATCTAGCAGAAATTTTAAACACTGATTATGTTCCTGTGGTAAGAGAGGAAAATAAAAGTGTTACTATTCATGAGCCAGACAGATCAGCTGATAATCCTGACGCTGACTATTCTCGTGCTAATTATTACAACCTTATCGAAAAGGGTAATGAGGCTTTGGAAGGCATTCTTGAAGTGGCGAAAGAATCGCAGCACCCAAGAGCATATGAAGTAGCAGCAAACATGATCAAGAATCTCTCTGATGTCACAGAGAAATTGATGATCCTTCAGAAACAGCAACAAGAATTAAAACCTAAAGACCCAGCAGCACCAACCAATATAACTGTTGACAAAGCAGTGTTCGTTGGTTCAACTGCAGATCTTTTAAAAAAGTTAAAGAATGAATCTGCCGAATAAATTGAAACATTATCTTGGGAATCCCAAGTTAAAACGAATCAACATGGTTCTTCAACTGACTGAAGAACAAGTGCGCGAATATGTTAAGTGCGCAGAAAACCCAATTTACTTTATTGAGAATTATGTTAAGATCATTACCCTTGACAAAGGTTTTGTTCAAATCAGTTTATATCCATTTCAGCGACAAGCAGTAACTGACATCAACGACAATCGTCGTGTGATCGTAAAAGCAGGTCGTCAGGTCGGTAAAACCACGATGGTCGTTGGATATATTTTATGGTACATTCTGTTCAATCAAGATAAGTTTGTTGCGATTCTTGCTAACAAAGCACCAACAGCGCGTGAAATTCTAAACAGAATTAAGATTGCATATGAAGCATTACCCCTATGGTTGCAGCAAGGCGTTCGTACTTGGAACAAAGGCGATATTGAATTAGAAAACAACTGTCGTGTGATGGCTACGTCAACTGCATCAAGCGCGATTCGTGGTTACTCTATCTCGCTACTATATCTCGATGAGTTTGCATTCGTTCCAAGTAATATCGCTGACGAATTCTTCACTTCCGTATACCCAACAATTTCTTCTGGTACACAGTCTAAGATTTTAATTTCTTCCACACCAAATGGAATGAATCACTATTACAAAATGTGGACCGAGGCAGTTGAAGGATTAAATGGATTTAAACAAATTGAAGCCAACTGGCGTCAGGTTCCAGGTCGCGATCAAAAGTGGGCAGATGAACAACGCCGTGTTCTTGGCGAAGAAAAGTTCTTGCAGGAAATGGAATGCGAGTTTATGGGTTCGGCTGGTACACTATTGTCAGCTGCAGCTCTCAAGTCTCTCGCATTCGTAAAACCATTACATTTAAGTGAGAACGGAATTAAGATCTACGAGCAGCCGATTGCAAATAGAAATTATGCGATTTCAGTAGACGTTTCTCGAGGAAAGGGTCTAGACTATTCCGCATTTGTTGTCGTTGATGTGAACTCTGTGCCGTATAAAGTTGTGGCTACCTATAAAGATAATAATATTAGTCCATTAGTCTATCCATCAATCATAAAAAGAATTGGCGATTATTACAACTCTGCATATGTTTTGGTTGAAATTAACGATAATGGTCAGCAGGTTGTAGACTCTTTATTCGAAGATTATGAGTATGAGAATATCCTCTCCACGGTTGATCTGAAGGGCAAGATTTCATTAACTTGGGGTTATGGAAATAAATCTCAAAGAGGCATTCGAACCACAAAATCTGTTAAAAGACTTGGCTGCTCAATCATGAAAAATTTGATTGAAGGTCAAAAGATTATTATTCAAGACTTTGATACAATCGCAGAACTCTCAACTTTTATTGCAAGGGGTGGTAGTTTTGAGGCTGAAGAAGGAAGTCATGATGACCTTGTAATGTGTCTCGTATTGTTTTCATGGATGACGAATCAATCATTTTTTGCAGATCTGAGCAATACAAATATCCGCGAAAAATTATATCAAGAACAAATGAGACAAATTGAAGAAGAGGCTTTGCCAACTCCACTTGCAGGTCATGTAGATGTTGACGTCGGAGAGCAGAGATTTGTAGAAGGTGGGGCAGTTTGGACATTTGTTGAGCGTTAAAAACCCCGTTTTACTAAATAAACCGTAGAATTTCTATCTCTCCAAAACAGGAGTAAAACAATGGCATTTTTAGTTTCTCCAGGAGTCAACACTTCTGAAATTGATCTTACAACATCTGTACCTGCGGTCGGCACGTCTGCTGGCGCAACAGTTGGAACATTTCGTTGGGGTCCAGCAAACCTTCCAACTCTAGTTTCAAGCGAAACTCAACTCGCTGAAAAGTTTTTTGCACCAGATACAACGACTGCAACATCCTTTTTATCTGCTGCAAACTTTCTAAGTTACGGTAATAACCTTCGCGTTGTTCGTGTTCTAAACGACAATGCAAACAATGCAGTTTCTACTGCCAGCGTAAACGTTGCAGTCGGAAACGACGACTCTTATTACGCTACAAGATACAGCACCGCGAATGCATCAGTCGCATTTGCTGCTCGTTATCCTGGTGTCATCGGAAATTCTCTAAAGATTTCTGTTTGCGATACCACAGGGCAATTCAACAGTTGGGCATACAAGTCTTTATTTGATGCCGCACCAAATACATCAAACTATGCATTCGCTGTAACAGGTCAGCGTAAAGCAAATGATGAAATGCATGTCGTTGTTGTAGACGAAGATGGCTTGTTTACTGGTGTTGCAAATACTCCGCTCGAGCGTTTTGCAAATCTATCAAAAGCATCAGACGCAAAAGACGATTCTGGCGCAAGCATTTTCTACAAAGAAGTTCTATATCGCAATTCTCGATACATCCACTGGCTAGGTCATCCTCGTGCTTCTGACGCAACGACAGATGGAAATACTTGGGGTGTTACAATTGCAACTGCAAATGCTCGTCCAGGTAATGCATTCTATTCACACGCAAATACCACAAACACCACGTTCTCTCTAACGAATGGTGCAGATGGATCAGCTGTTGTTGGAAACTTTACTGGTGCTCTTGATCTGCTCAAGAACGCAGACCTCTATGACATCTCACTAATGTTTGCAGGGGACTGTGGTGAATCTGCAGGGTTGAGTGATAGCGATCAACGTGTTGTTGCTAACAAATATCTTTCTGTTGCAAGCGCACGTAAGGATTGCATCTCTTTCGTTTCACCAGCAAATGCAAACGTAATTGGTACTAATGCTTCTGCGGATGCGATTGTAAACTATCGCAATCTACTAACAGATGCATCTTCTTACGGTGTCATGGACTCTGGTTGGAAGTATCAGTATGACAAATACAATGACGTCTATCGTTGGGTTCCACTCAATGCTGACGTCGCTGGTCTATGTGTCCGCACAGATCAACAACGCGATCCATGGTTCTCACCAGCTGGTCTAAATCGTGGTCAGATCCGCAACGTTGTTAAACTAGCATTTAATCCAACTGCTGCTGATCGTGATACACTCTATGCTAAAGACGTTAATCCTGTGGTTTCATTCCCAGGTGAAGGCGTTGTCCTCTTTGGTGACAAGACAATGCAAGGTCGTCCAAGTGCATTTGACCGTATCAATGTTCGCCGCTTGTTTATCGTTCTTGAAAAGGCAATCTCTCGCGCTGCACGTTCTAGCCTCTTTGAATTCAACGATGAATTTACAAGAGCACAGTTCGTGGCACTTGTTGAGCCATTCTTGAGAGATGTACAAGGTCGTCGTGGTATCTACGATTTCCGCTGTGTTTGTGACGAAACAAACAATACACCAGCAGTGATTGACCGCAACGAATTCATCGGTGACATCTATATCAAGCCAGCAAGAAGCGTAAACTTCATTCAGTTGAACTTCGTCGCTGTTCGCAGTGGCGTAGCGTTCGATGAAATCGTTGGTCGCTTCTAATAAATAGACTAGAATAAAGTCAGGAGAACACAATGGCTTTTAATGTATCTCAATTTCGTGCAAACATGCAGTTCGATGGAGCACGCCCTAATCTGTTTGAAGTGGAAATGGTGTTCCCATCATTTTCACTTCCTGGTGGTGCGTCTAGAAAGTTTAATTTCGTTTGTAAAACTGCGCAAATCCCAGGGTCAACAGTAGGTATTGTTCCTGTACAATACTTTGGACGTGAAATTAAGTTTGCTGGCAATCGTACTTTTGCTGATTGGACAGTAAACGTTCTAAATGATGAAGACTTTGTTGTCCGCAATGCGCTAGAACGTTGGATGAATGGTATTAATTCTCACAGATTTAATACTCGCCAAGCCAGCGCTGCAAACCCAGCTTCCTACTCTGCTGATGCTGTTGTACGACACTATGGTAAAACTGGAAATGTAATTAAAACTTACAGATTCATCGGTTTGTTTCCAAACGATCTTGCTCCGATTGACCTAGATTGGGGCAACAATGACTCTATCGAAGAGTATTCAGTGACATTTGCATATCAGTGGTGGGAAGCAGCAGCCGAATCAGTGGTTTAATTTTGAACATTTCTTTTATCATGGAGTCAACTTATGGCAACAATTAGCCTATTTGGTTGGGAAATCGTCCGCAGAAAAGAATCTGCGGACGTCCAACCTGCCATTACAGCCCCAACATCTGATGACGGTGCAATAGCAATCACCGCTGGTGGCTATTTCGGCACGTATCTTGATCTAGAACAAGCCTATAAATCAGAAAACGATCTCATTACTCGCTATCGCGAAATGTCAATGCAACCAGAACTTGAGTCTGCAATTGATGACATTGTCAATGAATCAGTTGTTCATGATGTGACAGGTAAATCAGTCACAATTATTCTTGATGATCTAGAACAACCAGACAACATCAAAGATATGATTCGTGTTGAGTTCGATAATGTTCTCAAACTTCTAAACTTCAGCAACGAAGGTAATGATATTTTCCGTCGTTGGTATATCGACGGCAGATTGTATTATCAAGTATTGATTGATCAAAAGCAAGCAAAACTTGGCATTCAGTCTCTCGTTTACATTGATCCTCGCAAGATCAAAAAAGTGCGCAATGTTCTTAAGAAAAAAGATCCAAGAACTGGCGTTGAAGTTGTGACAGGAACACAAGAGTTTTATGTCTACAATGATAAAGCAACGACACTTGGTCAAACAACAATCGCATCACCAACAGATGCTGGAATTAAAATTTCAACAGACGCAGTTGTAAATATCAACTCTGGTTTGATGGATCCAAAGAAACAAGTTGTCTTGTCGCACCTACACAAAGCAATCAAGCCACTCAATCAGTTGCGCATGGTTGAAGATGCTGTTGTGATCTATCGTTTGAGTCGTGCGCCAGAACGTCGTGTGTTTTACATCGACGTTGGTAACATGCCGAAAATCAAGTCAGAGCAATACTTGCGCGACATTATGACAAAGTTTCGTAACAAAGTTGTATATGACTCTGTTACAGGTGAAGTCAAAGACGATCGTAAGTTCATGTCAATGATGGAAGACTTCTGGATTCCACGTCGCGGTGAAGGTAAGTCCACAGAGATCACAACTCTCCCATCAGGTCAAAATCTTGGCGAATTGGCTGACGTCCAGTATTTCGAAAAGAAATTATACAAATCATTGAACGTTCCAGTTTCTCGTCTCGAATCGCAAACTGGATTTACGTTGGGGCGTGCTGCTGAGATCACACGCGATGAATTGAAATTTAACAAGTTTATTGAACGCCTCCGCGCTAAATTCACTTTGTTATTCGATGAATTAATGGAACGTCAACTTGCACTCAAGGGTGTCTGCTCTGTTGAAGAGTGGCAAGAATTAAAAGAAAAGATTCACTATGATTTCTTGAAAGATAACAACTTCTCAGAACTCAAAGAATCAGAACTCATGACTTCTCGCTTGCAGTTGATGCAGCTCATTGATCCATATGTTGGAGTGTACTTCTCTAAAGCATGGATTAAGAAAAAAGTTTTACAACTTAATGAAGATGAATCCGAGAAAATGGAAGAAGAAATTGCAGCAGAAGTTGCAGATGAGCCAACGCAGCCTATTGGTGTTGGTCAACCAATGCAACAACCAGCTGGCAGCGTTGGAGTTACCAGCTCTTCACCTAACGATTTAAATACAATGTTTAAATCAGAATTATCTAAATAATTGGAGTTAATATGGAAACGGTAGATTTAGTATCAGCAGTGATTGCAGGCGACAGAGAAGCAGCAAAAGCAGCATTCGACGCTCAAGTTGCTGCAAAGATGACAGATGCTCTTGAATTAAAGAAAGTTGAAATTGCAACATCCCTACTCACACCAAAAGAAGAAACAGTAGATGAACCTACAGAATCTCAAGAAGAAGTTGATGGAACAGCAAACGCAGATGCAACAGCAGAAGCCGAAGCAGCCACAACCGCAGAATCCGAGTAATCTAGCAAACGTTGCTCGTCTTGTTAGAAGGGGACTTCTCCCTTCTTCGGATTTGCCAACTTTAAAAATGGCAATGATCAACAGTCAACGTAAGGGTGATGTTGCAAAGTTACCAAAGAATCAGCGCGATGTTCTTCAGCGTTATAATGCAGCATTATCAAGCGCAGCATATGGATCACAAGGCTCATACGCTGCTGTTGCAAAAAACGTAGCAAAAGAAGATTTCGAAATCTCTAGAACAGAATATATCACTGAAGCATCACTAGGTTCTGATCCACCAATGATGCTCGTTCTAAAAAGAACAGGTGTTCGTATTTTCCCAGATGGAAAGCGTGTGGCATTGTATAAGAATGATAAACTTAATTTGTCATTCACAATTCCATATAGCAGCGTAGGTCCAGAACAAGAACTCGTTGGTGTATCAGAAGAAGTTGGAGATGTAATGGAAAGTCTTGAACAAGTTGCAAAATTTGCTCAACAAGACAACGTTACATCGAATTCTAGACACTTTAAATTTGCCGATGGTTCAAAATTAAAAGTCAGTCACGGTGCAGCAAAAGCCATTCATATGGTGCACGGTGCATTAAATCCAGAGAATCAAAAGAAATTTGCTGATATGCTTACAACGCCAAAAGGTTTTGAAAAAGCAGCACACTTTGCATTGAGTAAAGTCCAATTCACTATTGGTGGAAAATGAGTTTAATTTCAGAAACAGTAAGACAAATTATTGCTGAAGCAAATGTCCAGAAAATGGGCAGAAAGAAACTCATTCGTGCACGTGTTCGCGGTGGTAAAGTTCAACGTCGCAAAGTTGTTTCAGCTGTAAAAGGTTATACAATTCGTGGTGGCAAACTCACACGCATGACATCCGCTGAACGAATGAGAAGAAGAATTTCTCAGCGTAAAGCAAAGATTAAAAGAAAGGCAAAGTCAGCACGTGCTCTTATTAAAAGAAAGCGTTCAATTAGAAAACGCAAATCACTGGGGTTAAAATAAATGA
>Ga0102864_1000088_pt1 | contig 23407 bp, 25 predicted proteins | sample Colrivmet1449B02_FD_84976 | JGI IMG/M metagenome (GOLD analysis project Ga0102864, IMG submission 84976) | Estuarine microbial communities from the Columbia River estuary - metaG 1449B-02 | ecosystem: Environmental > Aquatic > Marine > Intertidal zone > Estuary | place: USA: Columbia River...
ATTATAATAAGAAATCTTAATTTAGAGCAGCTTTTCACAATTTCCATAATTATGTAAATGCTTATAACACGACATAATATTATCGTATATATTATTATAATAATTATATTTAATATTATTTTCTTTACACCATTCTTGAACAATAGGTTTAATTTTATAATAATGTACGTGTGATATTCTAGGAAATAGATGATGTTCTATTTGATAATTTAAACCTCCGTGAAAATATCCAAGTATTCTTCCACCTACAGTTGATGATGTTTCTATTTGCGAAATAACCCAATCTATCTTAGAATTTCCATTATTATCTTTTAATTTCTCTATCTTTTTAACTCCTTCAAAATTATGAGAAATTATGAAGTTAATACCTAGATACAATCCACCTATTGTTAATGTTGTCAATATGTTTAAAATAGTATATATACTAGGATAAAGATATAAAGGAATTGCATAAAATCGTATAATAAATATAATGCGCAATATAATTCCAATATATGCTTCATATCTTGCTGAAGAAGATATTCTCTCGTTCATATGTTTCATATAAATTAAATCTAAGAGTTCCTTAAAATGCCAATTAAAAGGAAGTAAAGATAATAAAGGCCATATATATATCTGTTGTAATTTATATATATTATACCATTTAACAGATTTATGAAGTCTAACTACATCAGTTGTTATATCAGGATCTTTATCATATATATTTGTGTAAGCGTGATGAAGTAATACATGATGATGTTTCCATAATAATGAACTACCTCCTATCCAGTCTTGTGTAAAACCCCATAAAATATTAACGTAACTCCTAGAAGATACAGCACCGTGATTTGCATCATGTTGAATACATAGTCCTACTAGTGCCATTAAGTATCCCATTAATACAGATTTATATATAGAAAATCCACAATATATATTGTGATATTCAAGGTAAAAAATTACAGACATTATCATAAAAGATTTAATATACCATTCGCAAGTTGCATAAGGATTTGGTATTGCAATATTAACACGTTTCTTAAGTTCTATAAATTTATCGCTATTTACTAAGTATTCACAATCATTTTCTGTACTTTTTCTCAATTTATATTTATCTAAAATGTTTGTACGCATTTTAATATGATTATTATGTATCATAAAATAATGTATTGTAGCATTTTTACCTCCAAAAATATTCAAAATATAACCTCCACCAGGATGAACTTTTGAAAAGTCTTTTAAATTATATACATTATCTCCTAATATAACTTCTGTATCGTCGATATACATATGATTTAATAATAAAGATTAATTATTATTTATATAAGTAATTCAAATTATAATACTCTGTCTTATTACACTTTTTACAATTACATATAGATAATTGTGTGTATGTTCCTGTATCTGGAAGACTATTCATACACCAGAATAATACAAATAATATTATAATAATTGATAAAAAAACGCATATAATACATCCTATATTTAGTAACAAAATATAAGTAATTTTTTCTATATATTAATACATATATATAAACATTTATATATTATAATATATATTGTGTGATGTATAGAGAACTCCCTATGTTTTATTATTTTGCCAATATTGAAGTGCTTTCACAATTAGCATCTATGAAAATTGAAAATAATTTGGACGTTGATTAATAAAAATTGATATAATATATATTATATATATTATTGAATAAATGCTTTTTAGAAACATTAATATGGAAAAGATTCCAGAATTAAAAAATCTATGTGATAAAATTTCAAAAGAATATAAGAAAAAACAACAAGACGATAATAGCACTTTAAAAGATTTTATCTATTACTATATAGATAATCTGTGTGTCATAGAAAAAAGTAATATATTAAATTCTTTCAATATTATACAATTGGACTATTATAATAGTAATATTCTAAAAAAAATTAATAATAAGTATGATGGCGATCCTCTTGTAGCAATTTGTTGCGATTTAATGTAGTAGTCTCTATACATTTATTACATTATAACACACGTTTTATCTTTTTTATTTGCTAAATTTTCCACAATTATGTTTACTTTATCAAGGACCTCTTTAATATCCGGTCTTAATACCGGAATTGTATCCCACATTCTGTTAACTAATTTTTGTAATTCTATATTATTAATTTCTTTAATATTTGGACGAAAACCTTCTTTTATTAGTAGAATTGCGTTAGGATTTCTATCTATTTCTTCTAAAGGTATTCTACCAGTATTTATATACCAGAAATTAAGACCTAGGGAATAAATATCTATTTTAAGATTATAGTCTTCGCCATTATTAAAAAGTATTTCAGGTGCCATATATCTTAATGTTCCTGTACAACCGCTCATTTTATATACATCGTGTTTTTTTTTAATAGTACGTGATAATCCAAAATCCGTTAGTTTAATATGCAAATCTTCATCTAACAATATATTCGAAGGTTTAATATCGCGATGCATTATAGGATAATAGCAATTATGTAGAAAATATATAGCATTAGTGAGTTCTTTAATCCACCTGCACATATATTTTATAGAAGGTTTCCATATTTTAGAGTATTTTTGCGACATTTTATTATAGTAAGTGTCTAACGAACCGTTAGGCATATATTCGTATAATAACATTAGAGGTTCGTTTAATGTACACGCACCCATAAATAATACTAATCTAGGGTGTCTTAAATGTGATATTACAGAAATCTCATTAATTAAATCATCATATTCTGTTTCATTATTATTATGTTTTAAATATTTTACTACACATATTTCACCCCTCCATTTTACCTTATTAATTATTCCATTACTGCCTTCTGCTATTTTTTCACATATTGTAATTTCTTCTCTTTGTAGTTCCCACCATTCTGCTCTACCTCTAAGATTAAAAGGAATCATATCCATATATAGAGAAGAACCATTAGAATTGTTTGAATGCGAAGATTTATCGTCGTTATATATATTTGACAACTCCATTATATATATTTATTTATATAATGAATCATTTTTTTTAATTTATATCATTTATATTAGAATAATAAAATGAGTAGTAAAAGAAAAATTAAAGATCATCCTACTATGATTATAGATATATCAGATTTTAAAGATTCTTATTCATTTGTTAGACATGATAGGGAAACAAATACTGACATTTATAGTAATAAACGAACAGGTGAAGAAGTACAATTAATTAAATATGAGTTTTTTGAGAAGGATAACCCTTTACATATTCATGTTAAAAATGGTGTATCTGTTAGAAAAATTCATTCTAAATTAGAAAATGGTAAAGAATATTTTAATAAATTTTTAGAACAAACAGGTTTGCCTCAAGTAACAAACGTTACCCCAATTGTTAAAACAACTACAGAATTAAATCCTACCCTAGATTATTTTTGGAAAATTCATAAAAATATAGATGATGATATATATATGGGTTATGAAAATTTCAATAGAGTATCTAAAAGATCAATGCGACCAGTATCTAGAAGAGCATCACATAGAGTATCGTCGCGAGCATTACAACAAGAACAACAAGAACAACAAGTTGTACATGTGCAAAATATGCAAGGACTACCAATACATCAGGGACTACCGATATCAGTACAACCAATACATCAGGAACAACCAATATATCAGGAACAACCAATGACAGTACAGCAAATACATGGACAACCTATGTATGGACAACAAATACATGGACAACCAATGTCAGTACAGCAAATACATGGACTGCAAATGACAGGGCAACAAATGCAACAAATGCAACATATGAGACAAATGCAACATATGAGACAAATGCAACAAATGCAACAAATGCAACAAATGCAACAAATGCAACAAATGCAACAAATGCAACAAATGCAACATATGAGACAAATGCGACAAATGCGACAAATGCCAAGACAACCAATACCAAGACAGTCTAGACAACCGATGAATGTATATGATGATGATGTAATAGGATATTTTTATCCACCAGATGAAGATCCTGGATATCGTACTAGAGGTAATACTAGAGCAAATTCTCCCGAACCTCAACATCCGTCAGTTGGTGGAGGAAAAATAAAAGATAAGGCTAAAAAATATTTTTATAAATTATTAGTTAATCCTAAAACAATTTATTTAAAATATAAAGAACATTTATATGTAAAATTTAATAATTATCTATTATCTGTAAAAAAATTGCAAGAATATATTTATTCTAAAGATATTAAACAAGTAAAAAAGAAGAAAAAAAAAATCTAAAAAATATAATTTTATAATAGAATTAACTATGAGTAGCAGGAATCATTATGAAAAAATTGCAGATGAAGATTATATAATTATAGATATCGATGAATTCTTTAAAAATTTCGAGGAAATACAAAATACGAATGGTGATAAAATATTTCGCAATAGAGAAACTAATGAAGAATTTATTTTAATTAAATATGTAAAAAAAAATTTAGAAAAGGAGAATAAACATGTAAAGGAATTTATTACTTCAACAATCAAAGAAGATATTATAGATAATCCAGAATACTTAAGCACATATGTAAAAATTAACGAACCTACATATGTAGACAAACCTAATTCTCCAAAAGACTATCAAGAACAATATTCATCTCAAATATATGTGCCTGTTACAGAAAATTTTTCACAACAAGGTAATTTATCACAAAAAAAAATACAAAATATTGTATCAACACTAGGAATTCTACCAGATCAATCACCACCATTACATAGTGTTGTGTCAACACTAGGAATTCTACCAGATCAATCACCACCATTACATAGTGTTGTATCAACGCGAGAAATTCCGTACAGACAAATGCCTACATCGCAACAAATATATCCGCAAAATCAAATATATACATTAGGGCAAATGCCTACATCGCAACAAATATATCCGCAAAATCCAACGTACAATACAAATATGCAAAGACATTCTTTACAATCTAAAAAAAATTATGTAAATTTAGATAATAATGTAGATACTCCAGATAATGATATTCCGTCCAAATATAGCAGTCGTGAAACTAGAACACTTGAGTATGGAGAACCAATTAAAATAAATCCTATAAGCAGACCTCTACACCCTACAAGAGAATTTAAAAAACAAAGAAAAAATCAGTTATTAAGTAATATGATAATGAACCATAAAATAATTTCAAATTATAATCCTATACAACTACCACAACAACATAATATATCGCGTTCTACTCTAAAAAATACTCCCGTTGATACTCGAATAATTGATCAACGCGTCGCTGCTTATGAAAAGAGTAAAACTCAACCACTTTTTACTGAAAATTATATAAATACGGATGATAGAACCATTTCTAATAATTATCATAAACAACAAATACATGGGTCGCCTCAAATAAATTCGCAAAGTGGTTATCCAATATCACAGCAATTAATACATCAACCAATTGAAGATGCATTACCGATGCCAATACCTTTAAGTGGTACAATTTCTCTACCAACTATAAAAACATTAACAGACCCTAAAGATATTAATTGTGCATTGTTAGGGAATCAATTAAATAGTGAAATGCAAAATTTAGGAAGACCTCCTATTCCAGGTATTGAAGAACCTTCGCGTGATATGTTAAATGAAATTGAAAATATTAAAAAAAGATGCGTTGTTTCGGGAGGAAATATAAGAAATAAATCGAAAAGATTTTTTTATAAATTATTAAATAATCCTAAAACAACCTATATAAAATATAAAGAACATTTATACATAAAATTTAAGAACTATTTATTATCTGTTAAGAAACTACAAGACTATATTTACTCGAAAGATTATTCTAAAAAATAAAAATTAAATATAATCTCCAGAATTGCTTAAATCAGCTTTAGGAATTTCAACAACATTATAAGGATTTTTATTAAATAAGGGAGAGTTTAATGTTAATTGTTTTGGAATATTATAAATATCACGTAATCTATCTCCTATAACAATATCATCTGTTATAGGTACCTTCATATCATTATTATTATCGGTAGGTTTCATATAAAAATCTGATATATTTCTATCTTTTTGCCTTGCAAATAGTTTCCAATTATTATTTCCAGCATCGCGTTCTTCTGAATTATTTGTAACATATGCAACAAGACGATATTTATCATTTATATCATTTGTTTGTATATACATTCCTCTAGTGTTAATATTTTTAACTAATTCCTCGTGTGTTTTATTATCCGTTCTGTTTAAGGGAGGATATAATTGGTCTGATACAACCTTACGATCTCTTATTTCAACGATATTATTAACTTCATTATTTTTTTCAACAATTGTTTTATTCGCAGTTATTAATTTATTATATTCATTTAGACTTAAACAAATTTTATCATTATTCGTATTAGACGAGTTACTATTTTTGCTAACATTAGTATTAAATAAATTAGTAATATCTGCACCGAGTATTATATATGTTATAAGTGATATTATTATAAGTAAAAATAATACTATAATATGAGGTATATATTTATTAAACATTTTATATGGTATTTTAATTATATAAATAGATAAATATATTAATGAATAAATGGACTCTCTTATAAAATTTACTACATCTCCTACTTTTCTATTTTGTGGTGTAGGTAAATATTTTTTATTAATAAATATGTTAACCGCGCATATGAAATACAGAAAAACTCCTTATGAAATAAATAAAATATTATATGTATATAATTTATTTCAAATCATAATAAATTTATATATGATATATGGTTTAAGAGAATTCATATCATTTCCTAATATATTTAGTATTAATAAAGAGTACTCTAAAAATATAGAATATTATACATATATTCATTACTTGTCCAAATATCTAGATTATTTTGACACATATTTCATCATTTTAAAATGTAAAAATAAGGAACAGTTATCTTTTTTGCATGTATATCACCATAGCACAATTGGAGTAGTATGGGGTTATTTATTATTTAACGGAGATGCAAACGGAACTGCTTCATTCGGTTGTTTTATAAATAGTATTATTCATTTCATTATGTACAGTCATTACTTAATTACTTCAATGGGTTATAAAAATCCTCTGAAAAAATATATAACACAAATGCAATTAGCACAGTTTGCAAGTTGTATTATTCATTCCTTTATGGTATTATTATACGAAAATATTGTACCAAAAAAATATATGTTTCTCGAACTATTATATCATATTAGTATGATTGTTTTATTTAAAAATTTTTACAATAAATCTTACAAAAAAATCATATAAAAAGAAGACGCTATATATAGATAGCTAAGGGCGCCACAACAAAACAACTACTATATTATAATGTCACGAAGATATAACAAGAAATCTCACTTTGACGAACTGAGAAAGAACGAGCTAACATCACGGGCAGGATTTGGATGGGAGGAAGGAGAGGAAGAAAAACTTCTTTCTATGCGAGAACAAAAATCATCTTACGAAGATATTGCAACTGAACTTAAGCGAACTTCGCGCAGTATTCAAACTAGAATTTATCAATATATTTGCCGTCTTGTAGAGAACGAAAATGGAAACGAAGATGAACTTGTAACAAAATATGATGTTAATCCCGATGATCTAAAAGAATTCAAATCTAAACGCGACGAATACTTTACTAAAGTAAACGCTCGTAAACGTCAACCTAGATATAATAAGGAAGATGGAAAACCGTATATGCAAAATGAGTCTCGTAATATTAACAATGATATCCGCAATGAACTAAATGTTCTACGTCAAGAAGTTAGAGATTTGCGTAGTGAACTACGTGATATCCGCACGCGCGTCTAATGAATATTTAGAACATTCATTAGAATAGAAATTGCACTAATTAATGCATCTATTTTACCCAAATCGTAATTAACGAAACTCTTATCAGGTTCTTGATTATTTTTATCTAATTCTATTAATATAGTATCATTCTTCGTAGATATTTGAATATATTTAACATTAGAAACATCAATTTTAATATTTGCCAATACCAATGTTTTAGCTATTTTTTCATTATTATTTAATACAGTTTTATTATCTACATTTAAAAACAGCTCATTTTTTTTACTTTTTTCATCGCTAGAACCGCTAATATTATTGCTTACAATATTAGTAAATATATTATAATTAAGGGATTTTTGTGCATTTCTAAATTTTCTAAGGGATACCAAATAATTAGCATATAAATATTTCTCATTGTCGTTAGAATATTTACGATATTCAATGCCTTTTTTATTTTTAACTATGTTATTTTTAGGCGAATTTACCATACTAAATAGGTAGCATTCTGTAAAAGTAAATGATAATATCAGTAAACCGACAGCGCACTTCATTATGTGGATAGATTGTATATAATAATCCAATATCAATTTTTATAATAAATTAAATTTTCTATATAAAATTATATAAAAATTGATAATCCTTATATATTACTACTATCACCAAAACATTACTAATGGACGATGATATGTGGAACTTATTTAATGAGATAAAAAATGAAGAAGACAAACAATTAAAAATTAGTGAAGGTATAGATATTAATAATGAAAATGAAATAAAGTGTAATTGCGGGTGTTCTGAATTTATTATTGAAGATAATATGCATATATGTAAAAAATGCAGTTCAATTGTATCAAAAGTTATAGAAAATACAGCAGAATGGAGATATTACGGGAACGAAGACAATCGCGATGGAGACCCTTCTAGATGCGGAATGCCTACTAATAATCTTCTTCCTAAATCGTCCATTGGTTCTATGATAGGTAGTGGATATAAAGATAGTATAGATATGCGGATAATTCGCAAATTTCAAATGTGGAATAGTATGCCTTATGATGAAAGAACATTATGGAATGTTTTTGATAAAATGACTGCAAACACTATAAATAATGGAATACCGCAAAAAGTAATAGACGATGCAAAAGTTTTATATAAAAAGGCATCTGAAAAAAAAATTTCGCGCGGAGATAATAAAGATGGACTTATAGCATCTTGTATATATCATGCATGTCTGCTCAATAAAATTCCAAAAAGTTCAAAAGACATTGCATTAATGTTCAACATATCACATGTAACCCTAAATAAGGGAAACACGCGGTTTCAAACACTTTTGCAAATTAATGTATCATCACCTGATCCAATTGATTTTATTTCACAATATGGAAATAATTTGAATATGTCTATTCACGATATTAATAAATGTAAAGAATTAGTAAAATTAATAGAAGAAAATGAAATAATGAATGATAATTCTCCTACATCTTCTGCAGCAGGAATATTATACTATTATTCTACCGTTAAAGGTCTTGGATACTCTAAAAAAAACTTTGCAAAGGCGTGTAATGTTTCAGAAGTAACTATTATAAAATGCTATAAAATTATCAATATATTTCATAATTTTATAATTACACACAAAAGTAAAATATTCTCGTAAATATTAGATTATATTTAATCCTTTAATAATGTAAATGATATGACAAAAGATGAATTATTTTCATCAATATGTAATGGAGATATTCAAAATAGCATATTATTAAGTACTAATATTCTTTATGTCGATGGTTCTTTTGATGCATTAGAATTAATATATATAGACGTATGCTCATATATTGGAACATTTATATATATAACTGATATCAGTAAATTAATAGATATATATGATAATTTACTAATCTTGATAAATACAGATAAAGTATTAATTAAGAATATTTACTCTCTAATAACAAAAATGTGTATTTTATGTGACATATATAATAAACATCCTGTTGCAAAATGCGGCAATATGTCTATTGCAGTATTAAAAAATAAAATAGCACATATTTTAAATGAAAATGATATGAAATTGTCGCAAAATGGTATAATGCGTTTCGATGGAGTTTTACCACCACACAATCATGAAAATTATAATACTGCTCTTCAGATAATAGCAATTATAATTAAAACGATTAAAAGTACAGATGATTTGTCTTGCGAAAGCAGAGATAAATTGATAGATATATCAAATAATCTGCGTTTAGTAATAGATTATATCTTGAGGAAAAAGTTAAAATTCGAAACTAAATTCTACAGTACAGACGATGATATTTCGTGGTTTATATGGGGAGTTTACAGTATATTATATAAGGAAAAGATATTAGATGACGCTTTTTCTTTATATAATTATGAATTTAAGAAAAAATATAAAATACAGCGACAAGGTATAATATTTTCTTTGGCATTAATATGTATATATATTCATAAAAAAGATATATCTCCAGGGTGGTCGCAAAAAGAGCAAAATGTAATGAATAAAATCGATGAGATATCTATTAAATTATATAATGAAATACGAAGAGATATTTTAAAAAAACATCCAGAATTAATAGAAAAAAATAGTAAACAAGAGATTGATAAGGAAAAAGAGAGTGATGGTTTAGATTTTATATTAAATTATGTTCCTGAAATAGATAGTGATAGATTAGACAATATAATTAAAGATAAGTCTAAAAATGAAAAAATTAACGAACCTACTAGAATAATAGATGCAAAATAAGAGATAATTACAATATTATTTTGTTATATTTTTTAATTATATCTTGTTTAGAAATACTAATCGCTGCAATATTATTTGTTTTATTATATTTAATTTTATTTAATTTATTTAATAATTCATTGTACTTAATATTATTGTTTATTTTAATAAACCAATGTGTATTTATATTATCATCTTCAGTTCGTATTTTTGCAAATCCTGCATTAGACCCTACACGGCGTATAGATATATCTGAATTTTCTTTTTTTGAAAATTTATACCATTCTACTGGTACTAATTTTAAAGGTTTTCTTCTTTTATTTTCTTTTCTCACCCATATTTGAAAGATTGTTTTAATTTCTTTATTTTTTCCAAAATATGTAAATGAGTTTAATGGAAGTCTAACCTCATATATTAAATGATAATTTAATGGAAATGATTTTTGAAAACTAGCTTTTTTAAAACTAATTGGTAATATAAATGATATACTCTTTGCTTTTAGTATGTTTGCAGAATGCTTTATGAATTTAATAGCCATAGAAGATTTACTTCCAAATGGCGGATTGCCTATTATATGGCAATTGCAACTAATATTGTTAATATCAGTCAAATTATTATACATTTTTAAAAAATTCGCTTTTGTTACATCTATATGTTCGGGTTTTATATCGTAAAATATATAATTTTTTGATAGACGCTTTATTATATTTATAAAAGAACCAGCTCCCGCACTAGGTTCAATTATCAAATCGTTTTTTTTTATTTTTAAATATTTTTTTATTGCATTATAGCATATATTAACTGTTTCTTCATTTGTATAAAATTTATTTAGAGATACAGCATTTTCATTAGAACTCATAACATACCTTCTATATAATATTTTAAAAATAAAAAATGACAGTAAAATATATAAAGTTATTTTACTATATAAAGTTATTTTACTATATAAATATATATTATTACTGACTGCATTATGGCAATCGAACATTCGTATTTTACATCAATTAACACACCAGAGAAAGCATATTTATTGGGTTTAATTATCTTTAATATCAAAGAAAACCGTTCGGATAAAATAATTATAGAAATTGAAATAAACAATGAAAAAATTAAAGAAGGTAATGCTACACTGCCTTATATTATGTATAATAAATTAAGCGATATTGATAAAAACAATTATAGTTATTATAAAAACATTGATAGGTTAATTGAAATTCTTAGTAAAATCGGAGAGGTGCATTATGATAAATATAATATAATTGAATTAACAATTACATCTATATATATTATCAAGGATATTTTTGTAAAACATTTGGATTTATATTTAGTAAACACTAAATATTATGATTTATCTTTGTTTATGAATACAATTTATAATACTGATAAAAAATTATTAAATAATGTTATGAAAGCATATATTGAGAAAAATGCAAGACTTCTCAATAATAGCGTGCATATTAAAATATATAATTATAATATTTTGAGACAACTAATAGAAATATATAAAACTCCTCATAAAATTTTAAAAGAGGATTTGGGAACAGATGTAAATGAAAAAGACATTTATGTATTGGAATATAAAAATTCTAATATGATTGATTTCTTAGGACAAGTGTATGTTAATGATAATGACACTGACGATTTATATGTAAATACTTTAATGCGTAATTTTGTAAATTATAATAATGATGAAATTCCTCTTCTAAAAATTGTAAAAGTAGATAAGGATGCAATAGTACCTTCGAAGAATAATTATTCTGACGCGGGTTTAGACCTAACTATTATCAAAGAGTGTAAGCGTCTTAATAGCGATACAGTATTATATGATACAGGCATTAAATTAGAAATTCCTAATGGTTATTATGTAGAAATTGTACCTAGAAGTTCTATTAGTAAATCGGGATATATGTTAGCAAATAACATAGGTATTATAGACCAAGGTTATACAGGAAATTTATATGTCGCCTTAAGAAAAATTAATAAAGATTGTGAAGATTTAGTATTTCCTTATAAATGCTGTCAAATTATTATGAAAAAACAGATATATCCAAAAATAATTATTAGAGATGACACTAATAATACAGAAATTAAAATACAAGATACTTCGCGTGGCGAAGGAGGATTTGGAAGTACGGGGTAATAAATCTCAAATTATACAATATTTTTACAACGCTATATAACAACAATGATGATATAACAACTACAGTAATAAATAGAATATAAACATTACTATTAATATTATAATAATCTATATACATAAACCATAAATTTCTAATAAAATCATTATTGTAATAATTAATAATTAAACAGATAATATTAATAAGTTCGTCATTAATAAATGCGTTCATAATATGTATAATAAAAAATATATATAATTATCATTTTTTTTATTCAAATATATTCAAATATATTGTAATATTAATGTAATTTTAATATGATTTATTATAAAAGCGAATATTTATTAACAATTTTGTTATGGATTTCGTCGTAATTTTCTAAAGTATAATTAGCAAAAAATATATTTTTTGAATGAAAATCGCTGCATATAAATATATTATTATAGAGATTTTTTATTTTTTCACGCATAATAATACTATTAACACCTATGTTCCACAAATACAAAGAAGGTTTTTTAATAGGATATACAATATTCATATTATTTATAAGATGATTCTGTATGTTATATTCGTTTAATATACATTCATCGTTATAAATACACAAAGAATCTACATTATATTTTGAAATATTGTTTAATATTTTTCTTTTATCTTTTGCAAAATATTTTATTTTTAATAAATTATCTTTTGATAATGTGAAAATAATTATCTTTGATATTTGATATTTATTTGACATATTATTTGTAGTTGTAATAATATTGTTATCACTATCAACATTTAAATCCTTTACCTCTGTATTGAAAATAATAGTACCTTTATTGTTTATCACATATGAAAACATTTTTGTTATAAGTAAACTACAATCATCTTCAACTATATAAAATATATTATTATTTATTTCATTATTAAATAATGTAATACCAAATAATCCAGATATATTACAGTATATACTAGAATAATTATTAATATTATTTTGCAGGTGCAAATAATCATTTTGAGTTAATATCGTATTACATAATTTATCAAATGTTTGAATATTTAAAATTTTACTTGGTATAAGTTTAGCCTTATTAATAACATTATTAATAATACTCATAGTTTTTTCATTAAAATTTAAATTATATTTATTATATTTTATAGAGAATCTGTTTAATAACTGGATATATAATGTGTGATTTTTATTGAAAATTTTATAATTAATTATGTCATTTTCGTATGTATTTTTTTTTTCTATAAGTGTAACTTTAATTCCACAATCAATACATCTAATTGCAGAATATAGACCTGAAAAATTACATCCTATAATTGTTACAGCATCACTCATTTTTGTTAATAATTATTAATTATTAATTAATATTTACATATATTTTATATACTAATAATTAGTGCGCGTAGCCTAAAATATAATAAAAAAGTATATATTAAATAAAAGTATTATTTAAATATTATATATTCAATGGGTGCAAAATCTTCACGACAATACACTTATCAACAATATTACGAAGCAATGAAAAAAAGTGGTAAGGATAAAGATATTGATTTGAAGAATATTGATTTAAATACAATAGACCCTTATGAGATATTTAATATATCAAAGGATTTTACCTGGATAGAATTAAAAGAATCATATAGAAAGATGGCGATGCATTTTCATCCAGATAAACCAGAGGGAAATAAAGAAATCTTCAATATAATAACGCATTGTTTTGAAAAGTTAGCATTTGAATATAAAAAAAGAGAGCAAGATTTATCGCATATCGAGTTAAAAAAACAATCTTCTGAATATTTTAATAAAATTATATCAGACCAAGTACCGCATCCTAGTATAATTAATAATAAAGACGACGAACCATTTGCAAAACGCTTTAATAAAAATTTTGAAAAATGCAAAGTATATAGCGATGAGGTTGAATTTGGATATGGTGGAAATATGGAAGAGTCTACAAATATACGTGAAGATATTAAAATAGATAAATTAATAAAAAAGAACAAAATAGATAATAAAAGTTTCAATGAATTATTTAACAGTCGTGTGCCAATAAACAAACAATTAGTAAAATATAAAGAACCCGAACCCTTATTACTAGCAAAAAATCTTCAATTTACCGAATTAGACAATAAGCGCCCTGATGATTATAGTAGTAGTAGTTCGAGAAAACAGAATTCTTTATCATATACAGATTATATGAAGGCGCACGATGGAACTAGATTAATAGATACATCCGTTATCAAAGGCAAAAAAGAATTTAAAAGTGTGGAAGAATATGAGATATATAGAGATAATACTGCTAAAAAAGAATTATCTGCGAAGGAATTAAAAATGCAAGAAATTAAGAGATTAAAGGAAGAAAAAGAAGAACAGATGAGATTAGAAAGATTAAAAAAATACGATAGTAGAATTGAATTATCATATGAAAAAGCAAATAGACTATTTCTAAAATAATTAAAAATAATTATATATATCTCAAGGGTCTTTCTTCAATTCTTTTAATTGTAATAATACTGTATCTCTATTTTTTTCCGTATCTTCCCAACCTTCCATAAATAATTTTTTAGATTTTTCTTTATCTAAATACATAAGTGCATTTTTTGAGAATTTTCTACCCCACATAAAACGATGTATATCTATATTATTTTCTATTATTTTGTTTTCTATTACATTGTCATTTTTAATTTCACCATCAATATAATATTTATCCTTATATTTTCTAGAAAATGTATTACCAGATATGTATGGGATATAAGAACTACATAAGCAATAATCTATCAAATCATTTATATCATCAAAATTACTTTTTTTTTCATTTTTAATATTAAATACAGAGACTACATTTGATGCAATTATAGATATTTTACTTAGTTCCCGTGTATCTACATTAGAATATCTTAATTTTAAATTTTTTTCTACATTATTTTGAAATGTTCTTATGTCGTGATGAAAATATATCCTATTTATATTTTTTCCTACTGAAAAATCCCATAATTCATCGTGATTTGACAAATCAGGTTCTTGTGTATATAATAGTGCACACCATGCGCCTCCTGAAATGCCTGTTATATTATAATCTTTAATAGGTATATTTTTTTTTATATATCCCATTACACCCATGCTATATGGTAAATATAATCCTGTACCAAATATATTTATATTAACATAAGCCCTTGACATATACATATTATTTAATAATATAATAAAATAATACAGTTTTCGTAAGATGTTCATAAAACCTTAATAATCTTAATATACTATTATATTATTTTCCATTTTTTCTTTTCTTCTGTTAAATCTCTTTTGCGCATATATGTTAAAAACTCTTTAACCGCTTCTTCGTTTCCAGGAGTAAAAAATTTATTTAATTCACAAATACATCTTTTATTTTTATGAATGCACGCTAATATTATATCATTCATAATGTTTTTATAACGGTCTGATATAAAAGGGGGTTGTGAAATTAACCATGTAGTTCGCATATCTACAAAGAATTTATCGCATATTTCTATCTCTTCACAAGCATCATTATCATATGTAATTTTCATAATATTGTCTTTTATAACTATTAAATCTATTTCGTTGTTTAAGTATTCCATTTTAATATATAGATATATATTATTTATTTATATTTATATTTATGTATATTTATGTATATTTATTTATATTTATGTATATTTATATTTATACATATAAATAGATATATATTATATGATTTATAATGCAATATTATGATTTAATTATAGTAGGTGCTGGTCCTTCTGGACTTGCTCTAGCACATGTATGTTCTAATATATATAGAAGGATATTGGTTATAGATAAAGAATATACTATAGGTGGAATTCACCGTGTTAAAAGGGATTTTTATGGAATATATACTGAATATGGTCCTAGAATATATATGTCGATATTTTATAATTTTATTGATATTATTAGAGAAATAGGATTAGATTATAATATTTTATTCAAACGTTATAAATATAATTTTATATCAAATTTATTATTTAGAAACAGTTTAACATTTTACGAAAAATATATATTACTTTGTGCATATTTACGCTATCTATTTAATGATAACTATGGAAAAAATACTTGTTTATATGATTACATTCAGTTTTATAAGTTTAAAACTAATTCTATAAATGTTATAGATAGTATATGTGTATATATAGATGAAGGGAATATTCGCACATATAGTTTGAATAAATTTATTAAATTGTATGATGTTCTATTTTATAGTAAAATATTAGTTCCATCCAAATCGCTAGATTGCTATCTTTTTAACTCGTGGAAAAGATTTTTAGAAAATAAAGGTGTTGAATTTATTTTGGAAAAGGAAATTGAAGATATTAATACAATAGATGATACAGTATCGTGTATTAAGTTGGTAAATGGAGAAAATTATGGATGTGTTAATTTAGTATTAGCGGTACCTCCTATATCTTTGATAAATATTATTAAAGATAATGATATATTAAAAAATTCATTTGGTGATTACGATGAATTAAAATTATGGGTTCAAAATACAAAGTATCGTAATTACATATCTATAACTTATCATTTTAAAAATAATATAGATTTTTTCGATAGTAATGGTTTAACATTAAATAGTGATTGGGGAGTTACTGTTATAAATTTATCAGAATATTGCGAAAAGGTAGAGAATAATGAATATCCTGTACTAAGTATTATGATAACACTATGTGATGCAAAGAGCACTTACAATAATAAAACAGCAAATGAATGCAGTTCAGATGAATTAATATTTGAAGTTTATAGACGATTAAAGATATACTATATTAATTGTGAAAATAATATTGTATATGACTACTTTGCTGTTATAAATCCAAATAATTATTACGATAATGACAAAAAAATGTGGAAGTGTAAAGATAATGCATATTACAATACTTTAAATGAAAGGTATATAGAATTTAAGAGTAAAACGATAGATAACTTATATACATTAGGTACTCATAATGGTAGAAGTTATATTCCATTTAATAGTATAGAAAGTGCAATATCAAATAGTATATCATTGGGATGTGAATTATATCCCGATGTACGTAAAAAATATTTTGTAAAACGTGGAATTTATTTGAAGGACATTATAATAACTTTTATATTCTCATTATATGTTTTGATATTTTATTTTAGTATTTTATTTTAATTTATATAAATAGATAATATAATTTTATAAATGGAAAGAGGATTATTGATGTTGTTGCATTCAATTATAATAGGTTTAATATTATATATTGTAATGGTATTTGTTTTTAAACAAAATGATAAAGTAGCAGAAAATAGAAGTATTTTAATTGCTGCAGTTATCCTAATATATATGATAATATTTGGTCATAGTATTCCTAATAAAATAAATGGTGACTTATGATAAATTATATACTAACATATACGCCTCTCTGTTATTATGTAAAAAATTTTCTGGTTTTGATATATTATCATCATTATATAATAAAAATGTATTTTCGTCGTTTAATTTCGTAGAGCATATTGATGTATAGTGTCCACTCCCTGTATTACCTGTATGTAGAGCAATAGAAGATAATTTATAATTTTTGTCAATATCTGTATTAGATAAAATAGTACCTTTACTAAAACATAGTGCGTCGTTAATATTTATAGGTTTTATATTTTTTATATCAGGATTTATAAATCTATTAATTATGATAAATAGAACATTTGGTAAACTCCATAATTTAGACGATTTAATATATTCTGTTTTTTCATTACAATTATCACATTTCCAATCATTACTATAATTGTTATCTTCTAAAAAATCTTGCAACATATTAATGATATTAGGAGTTTCAATATTTTCAGGAATATTTAAATGGAGAGAACTGATAAGTTCAAAATTATATAATGTATGTTCGCATTTTTTACACTTTGTTATATTAAGCAGTGAACCATTTGTTGTATTTTGCCATAAAGATATTTTATTATGACAATTAGTAACATAATGATAAATGTATTTTTCTTTAAGATATTTACTATTCTTTAATGCAATAATATAATCATCGTATTTATCATATGATATATTATTAATTATCTTATATTTACCTTCTATATTATCAAAATCAAGTAACGAATTATGATATTTTGTATTGTTATTCAATTCTGATATTATTTTTTCATTCATAAATATCCATAATTCTGTAATATCAATTTGTTCTCCGTAATTAAATATATTTCCAAAATTACTATATATATTTGCTACAAATTTTTTGGGCATTATAGATTTATTTTCAATGTGCATTAGAATTATTAACTCTCTCAAATTTGAAATTAAAGAATTATCATGTAAATCATCATAAGTCAATATAATATTTCTCAATACATCATTTCTGCATATAATTTGAACTAAACTATTTATAGCACATGTAAATCCTAAATTTGCAAGTCCTTGCATTTATATATATTGAATTATTTATATCTTATATCTATTAGAAGAATTATAAGAAGTAAATGAAAAAAAATTCAATGCGTGAAAAATTCGAATCTAATAAATTACCTAAGAAAGAGATATCGGATATTCTAAATATATTATCGGATGCTAATAATAAAAAAAATATTAATAAAGAATATAACAAAAATCCTATAGCAGGCATATTATTCGCTATAATAATAATTATACATATTGTTATCCTTATGATTAATATAAATGCTAGTATGTGGATTAATAAACTTGAAAAAATAAAATGTGCCTGTAGCGATAGTTATATGCGTAGTTATATTAAATACTTCTTATATATTTTAATTCCCATATCGATATTTAACATAGTAATGAACTTATATTTGTATTTTAATAATATGGATCCTTCAAGTATTTATAAATATTTTTCTAAAACTACATTACTCGTTTTAAATATATTAAATGTAATATATGTATTATATGCTCTAATTAATATAGTTATTGCTATAATATTTATCAATAAATTAAAAGAATTAAATTGTGAATGTAGTGAAGATATTAGAAGAGAAGTTTATTGGATATATAACATAGTTATGGCATCTCTTATATGTATTATGTTTTCTATTATAATTTTATCTTTCATATTCAATGGAATTATGTATGTAATGAGTTCTAAATAAATTTATCTAGTCTAGTTCATCTTCAGGTTTGTTTTTTGTAGGAATTTCTTCACTATCATCATCGTCTTCTCCTTCTTCTGGCATACCAGGCATTCCACCAGACATACCCTCTGGCATTCCACTTGCCATTCCAGAAAAGTCAGGCATACCACCAGGAGTACCTTGACTATATAGTTTTTGCATTAGAGGATTAACCTTTTCTTCAATTTCTTTTTGTTTGCTTTTATAAACTTCAATGTCAGTTGATTTGTTTTCTTCAAACCATTTTAGACCTTCTTCTACGATAGGGTCGACTTCTTTCTTGATTTCATCGAGTGTAGGAGGAGAACCTTCTCTTTTTGTCATAGAGTTTCTAAGATTGTAAAGATAGTTTTCTAGACCGTTCTTTGCCTCAATAAGCTCTTTTTGTTTATTATCTTCATTCTTATATTCCTCTGCTTTTTTAATCATTTCTTCGATTTGTTCTTTTGAAAGACGTCCCTTATCATTTGTAATAGTAATGTTATTAGTTTTCTTAGTTGATTTTTCTTCAGCACTAATATTCATAATACCATTTGCATCAATATCAAAAGCAACTTCAATTTGAGCTTGACCTCTTGGCATAGGAGGGATACCATCTAGATGAAAACTTCCTAGTAGATTATTATCTTTAGTAAAACCACGCTCTCCTTCATAAATTTTAATATCAACACCAGGTTGATTATCAGAATATGTTGAGAAAACTTGTGATTTTTTAGTAGGAATTGTAGTATTACGCTCAATAATTTTAGTCATCACACCACCTGCAGTTTCAATACCTAGAGAAAGTGGTGCAACATCTAGAAGTAGTAGTTCATTTGTCTTACTATTACCCTGTCCTGTAAGAATTGATGCTTGTACAGCAGCACCATATGCAACTGCTTCATCTGGATTGAGAGATTTATTCAATTGTTTTCCGTGGAAATAACCAGACAATAATTCTTGAATACGAGGAATACGTGTAGTGCCGCCTACAAGAACAATTTCATCGATATCACCTTTGCTCATTTTAGCATCTTTTAGGAGACGGTCTAGAGGTTCAAGAGTTCGCTGAAATACTTTGTCAGCAAGTGCTTCAAATTTAGCACGTGTAAGAGTTGTATTATAGTCAACGCCGTCAATAAGAGAGTCTACTTCAATAGTTGTTGTTGTAGATGAAGACAAATTCTTCTTTGCTTTTTCTGCAGCAATATTTAGACGTTTTAGAGCACGAGCATTTTCTCTTACATTTTTCTTGTATTTTTTATTAATTTCATCACAAAGATAATCGACAATAATATTATCAATATCAGACCCTCCTAGATGAGTATCACCACCAGTCGCTTTAACTTCGAAAATACCACCATCCAAAGTCAAAATAGAAACGTCGTGAGTACCACCTCCGCAATCAAATACAAGAATATTACGCTCCTTCTTATCTCCAGTTTTATCTAGACCGTATGCAATTGCTGCTGCGGTAGGTTCGTTGATAATACGAAGAACTTCTAGACCTGCGATTGCTCCTGCATCCTTTGTTGCTTGTCTTTGAGAATCATTGAAATATGCAGGGACAGTAATTACAACCTTTTTAAGAGGATGTCCTAGATAAGATTCGGTAGTCTCTTTTAGGCGTTGAATTACCATCGCTGAAATTTCTTCAGGGTGAAAACTTTTATTCTCATTTTTGTATTTTACATTAATAAGGGGTTTATTATTAGAGTCTCCTGTTACATTAAAAGACCATAGTTTAACATCCTCTTGTACTACATCATCGCTAAATTTTCGACCGATAAGGCGTTTGGTATCATATACAGTATTTTTAGGGTTCATTGTAGATTGATTTTTTGCAGCATCTCCTACCAATTTTTCTTCATCGCTAAAAGATACATATGATGGGATAATTCGCGATCCAGTTTGAGTATCTGGAATAATTTCTACCCTGTCGTTAATCCAAATAGCCGCACAACTTGTAGTAGTTCCGATGTCAAAACCAGCGGCGATGTCTTTGCAATCTGTCATTATACCTGTTATCTTTTTATTTATACATACTATATGTGTAAAATCTTTATATATTTTTTATATTCTCTTTATCCACATTATATAGATGTAGAAAAATAATAAAGTTATCATAATATATAAGAATTCACCAAAACTTCTGAAAAATTTCAAAATTTCAAAAAATGAGTACATAATTTATTTTTATTTGAATTTTTTAAAACTTTTTGAATTTTTATAAATTTTTTTAATTATGTACTCAAAATTATTATATAGTAATTAAAATATTATAATATTAATAAGTATGAATGTTGACTTAAATAATACAAACGAATATGATAAACATGTAATATTTTTAAATTCAAAAAATGGAACATATAATGATAATAGTTCATTTGATTTTTACATAAAATTTGAAGATCCCATTAAAAATATATCAAACGTTAAAATAATAGACGCATCATTAATTTTAGAATCTTCCGCAGAAAGAATTTTAAATATCGATGATATCTATTACATAGAATTAAATGACTATCATAGAACCTTTTCATATATTAAAGATAAAAATATGACATTTGATAAAAATATGACATTTAAATATTTTGATCATATATATTACAATAAATCTGATCATAATGAAACAGCAGGTAAATTAAGTAAATTTAAAGTATCATATCCAGCAACATTATCAAACTGGACTGACCCTTCCTTATATACATTAAATCCAATAGCACATAATATTACCAGATTTACTATAAAAATAAAGGATAAGGATTTAAATGTTTTAACTAAAAAAGAAGGAGATTCCTTCAATATGACAATTTGTGTATATACTATCAAAAAAAATATATATGGATAATTGATTATAATATAATTACACCAAAATATATATATGAATTTGAATATAATCAATAGTTGCAAAGTCTGCTATTATAATTTCTTAGTATATTTTTATTTATGTTTAAATTGTATATGTCCTTTTTATGACGATGTTATTATAAGTATGCAAATCCATTCTATAAAACTACTTTTAGAACATAACTCGTTAGATATACGAAAAATAAGGCGGATGAGAATGATAGAATTTATTGATAGTTTAGATAAGAGTGATAAAATTATATTGGATAAGGAAAAAGATATAATTATTATTGAATATGACATTTATAACAGTTGTAATAAAAACTTAGATAAAACTACAGAAAATCCAGAAAGCGATACAAGCGATACAAGCGATACAAGCGATACAAGCGATACAAGCGATACAAGCGATACTAACGATACTAGTGATACTAGCGATGCTTGTGAAGAAGATATTAATTATACAAGTAATATCATAACAACAATAAATAATAATGATACTATTAGCAGCGATAGCAGTGGAGAAAGTGGTTATACTAGCGATACTAGCGATACTAGCGATACTAGCGATACTAGCGACGACAATGAACCATCTAATACAAGTACAGTTAAAATTCCAAATATACCAATAGGACCTACAGAAGATCCTACAGAAGATCCTACAGAAGATCCTACAGAAGATCCTACAGAAGATCCTACAGAAGATCCTACAGAAGATCCTACAGAAGATCCTACAGAAGATCCTACGGAAGACCCTACAGAAGATCCTATAGAAGATCCTACAGAAAAAATGCTACAATATCAATGAAAGTATTGAAAATGTGTTTTTAGATATTGAAAATAAAAAAAATGTATAATCTAAATATATTTTAG